>Ga0123353_10000035_pt1 | contig 147488 bp, 129 predicted proteins | sample TergutLab28metaG_3_FD_92763 | JGI IMG/M metagenome (GOLD analysis project Ga0123353, IMG submission 92763) | Labiotermes labralis P3 segment gut microbial communities from Petit-Saut dam, French Guiana - Lab288 P3 | ecosystem: Host-associated > Arthropoda: Insects > Digestive system > Gut ... | reverse complement strand
TCTTATAGCATTGCGAAAGTGGTCAATCTGCCAATCTACCTAGTTTTTACTTATACGAAAGTAAATGAGAACATAAAACAAGGATGGATTTCTGAGTGTTTATCTCTCATTAATTGGTTTACATCCCTTCGAAATAGATGACTATGTCCTATGTTTCGAAGGGATCCTTTTTTTTAGTGATTAGTGGTTAGTGATTAGTGATGAAATGGTAAATGAGAAGTTGCTCTTATCACTAATCACTTTATCACTAATCACTTTATCTCTCATCACTATTAAAATTTTTATTAACTTTGCGCTGAAAAAAACAGAAAAATATGGAAAACACTTCTAAACATCCTAAAGGGCTTTATTTATTGTTTGTAACCGAAATGTGGGAACGGTTCAATTACTACGGAATGCGGGCTATTCTTGCGTTATTTATGACAAGTGCGGTAATTGGTTTCAGCAAGGCGGTAACTTCGCAAATTTATGGATGGTTTACGGCTTTTGTCTATCTCACGCCGCTGCTTGGCGGTTATCTTGCTGACCGGTTTATCGGCAAACGCCGTTCGGTAACTATCGGCGCGATTGTTATGGCAGCCGGACAATTTACGCTCGCTTCGTATGAGATTATCCCCGCCCGAATCGCCTTGTTTCTTGGTCTGACGCTGATTATCATCGGAAATGGATTTTTCAAACCGAACATCTCTTCTATCGTGGGCGAACTCTATGAGCCAAACGACAATCGCCGCGACCGTGCTTTTACCATTTTCTATATGGGTATCAATCTTGGCGCCTTCATTGCCCCTATCGTATGCGGGAATTTAGGAGAAGGTATTGCATGGAAATACGGTTTTATGGCAGCAGGTGCAGGTATGATTTTAGGGCTAATTATTTATCTTTCACTGCAAAATCGTTTTTTGGGAGATATCGGTTTACATCCTGTAAACAGTAAGAGCGAAAAAACTGCCTCTGCAACGGCAGATGAACCGCTCACCAAAGAAGACAAGGATAGAATCAAGGCGATTTTTACATTCACATTTTTTGCCGTATTCTTTTTTGCATTTTTCGAGCAGGCAGGCACTTCGCTCACTTTCTTTGCAAAAGAAGCCACACACCTGCCTGAAATCAACCTCTTCGGACTGACCACCATTCAGATGCGCCCGTCGTTTTTTCAGTCCATTAATCCGCTTTTTATATTAATTCTTGCGCCCATGTTTTCATTGCTTTGGAAAAAGCTGGGAAAACGCGAGCCTTCCATTCCCTCAAAATTCGGGTGGGGATTAATGTTGCAAGGCATCGCTTTTGCCGTGATAGCTGTAGGTGCAAGTGTCTATCTTTCAAACAGAATGCCTGTGAATATGATGTGGCTCGTCATGTTATATTTCTTTTGCACCACAGGCGAGTTGTGCCTTTCACCTATCGGGCTGTCGATGGTAACGAAATTGGCGCCTGCCAAATTTATGTCGCTACTAATGGGCGTGTGGCTGATGTCGAGTTTTTTCGGTAATTTGCTGGCAGGTTTGCTTGCAAGTTTTTACGAAACGTGGGAGTTGACTACACTTTTCTCTGTTCCTGCTGTACTTTCCGTTGGATTCGCCGCGTTTATATGGATAATGGCAAAGCGTATCAAAATTTGGATGCATGGGGTTGTGTGATCAGAAAAAATATTTTGATTTGCCCGCAAATGAAGAAGTTCTCTTCAGGGAGGATAATTTTGCAAAAAAAGAAAGGGCATATTTAGAGCCCGATGAAGATTTGCGCAGGGCTATCACAGCAGATGAGCTTTTGGAGAGAATATATAATGATATTGATAAAAAGTTTACAAAAACGGATTAATAATTTTTAAATTCCTATTTAATAATTGATTGTGTTGCATATCTTCGCTAACTATATAGTCGCAGTTTGCTTTCAATGCTGCCGACAGTATTAAACTGTCCCAAAAAGAAAACAAGTGATTTTTACGCAATGAAGAAGCAAACAACAAAATATCTTCACTGAAATCCTGCATTTCAGCAATTTTTAACAGCCACTTTACTGTTGTTACAATTTCATTTTCGGAGAATCTGTTTTTGAGTAAATTTGCAGAAACCTCATTTATCACTTGCCACGAAACTATGACCTTGCCATACGAAATGCAATTATTGATAAATTGCTTGGCTGTGAGGTATTTGTTTTCATCGTCTGCTAACAACAAGTACAGCCATACATTGCTGTCAATGAAATATTTTTCATACATAACATTCTTCACGATTGAACGAATAGTTGGCAACAGGTTTCCTCACATTATCTACAAACTGCATAAAATCATTCGCAAGTTTTTGCCTGTTACTGCGAGCGGCTGTTATCCTGCGCTTGATGATACGCATATTATTTTCGAGAGAAACAATCACCTCTTCATTTTTCTCGTTAAGAACCCTACGTGCAAGGCGCAATCTATGGACTTCAAGTTCTTTCGCACTCATATCGGTTTCAATTAAAAGTTCACATTCGCAAAGGTAGGGATATTATTGTTAAAAACAAATACCCAAATATATGATTTGTCTTGAACCATGATTTTAGTAATCTTCAGAAGATTATTAAAAAATCTTGGCAATCCTGAAACTCTTACTAAAATCATGGTTCAGACAATCTAATCCCGAAAACGCCTGCCCAACTCCCCAAAACAATCAATCCGGCGATCACGCAGGAAGGGCCACATCCGGCGAACAGCCTCGGAACGTTCTTTTGAAATCTCCGAAACAATAATTTCTTCTTCATTATTGGAAGCCTGCGCAATCATCTCCCCTTGAGGACCTGCTATAAAACTGTTTCCCCAGAATTGGATTCCGTTGGTAACTCCGGAAGGATCCGGTTCATATCCGACACGATTTACCGCAACCACATGCAACCCGTTAGCAACAGCATGTCCGCGTTGCGATATAATCCAAGCGTTCAGTTGACGCATTTTTTCTTCCTCCGTATCCGTACTCTCCCAGCCTATTGCCGTAGGATAAATCAGGATCTCAGCGCCTGCCAGCGCCATTAGCCGCGCCGCTTCCGGATACCATTGATCCCAGCAAACCAATACGCCTAACTTTCCCACTGAGGTCTGAATAGGTTCAAATCCCAGATCTCCAGGTGTAAAATAAAATTTTTCATAGTAAGCCGGATCGTCGGGGATGTGCATTTTGCGATATTTTCCGACAATCGTTCCGTCTTTTTCCAACACCACCGCCGTATTATGATAAAGTCCGGGAGCGCGTTTCTCAAATAATGAAAGAACCAATACAATTCCCAGCTCTTTTGCCAGTCTTCCAAATTCTTCGGTAGAAGCGCCGGGAATGTTTTCCGCTAAATCGAAATTGGCAGGATCTTCCGTCTGACAGAAATACAAGCTATTATGCAGTTCCTGCAAAACAATCAATTCTGCTCCTTGACGGGCGCAAGTTTCGATGTTTTTTTTCAATTTGCTGATATTGCTGCGAATATCGGCAACGTTGGATTGTTGGATGAGGGCTATTTTCATATCGTATATTATTAGGTGACGTTCCCCAGTAGAGACGTTGCGCGCAACGTCTCTACAATGGATGGCACACCATCTTTTATTGTAACACCATAGGCAAAAAACCTTCCGGAAATTGCATCGTCACACAATGCAACGAACCATGCTGCTTAATCAATGGCAGACAATCTATCCCGATAATTTCCCTGTCAGGAAAGGCTTTTTGCAATTGTGTCCGAGCAATTTCATCTTTCGGCGAATTGTAAAACGGCACAAGCACTGCCCCATTTATTATCAGGAAGTTGGCATACGTTGCAGGGAGGCGGTCGTCGCCGTCCATTATGCAATTAGCCATTGGCAATGGGATAAAGGTGTAAGGATTCCCGTCAAGCGTCCTAAATGCTTTGAGTTCCTTTTCCATTAATCTTAATTCTACAAAATGTTCGTCGGTCTCGTCGGTGCATTGCACGTATGCAATGGTATGCTCATTGCAGAAGCGGGCAAGCGTGTCAATATGGCTATCCGTATCGTCTCCGGCAAGGTAGCCACTACGCAACCAAAGGATGCGTTTAGCGCCGAACACCATTTTGTAGTATTCCTCCAACTCTTCCTTTGTCTGATGCTCATTACGATTTTCGGAAAGTAGACACTCTTCCGTAGTGAGGATTGTCCCCGCGCCGTCCGACTCAATGCTGCCGCCTTCAAGTACGCAATGCAGCATGTTTTGATAATTTACTATTGGACTAAAAATGCCTTGTTTGTAAAGTGTGCGTGTAATCAGGTTATCGTAGTTGGCGGCAAATTTCATTCCCCAGCCGTTGAAACAAAAATCGAGCAGGCAAGGTTCACCGTTCACAAAGACAGAAAGAGCTGCATGGTCGCGTGCCCAAGTGTCGTTGGTCGTCATTTCGCAAAAAATAATTCGGCTGAAGTCGACATTGCCCAATTGGGCTTTCACCTGCTGTTTGTCTTTACATACAATCAGTAAAATTTCCCATTTAATGATTTCCTTCGCAATAGTGATAAAACAGGCTGCGACCTCTTCCAGCATATAATTCCAATCTGTGTCTTCGTGAGGCCATGTCAATTGAATCGCACTTTGCGGTTCCCATTCGGCAGGTAATATGATTTTTACTTTTTCTTTCATACGGAATGAATGTGCGTGTTGCGTGTAGAGACGTGGCATGCCGCGTCTCTACGACCGACCAGCAGTGCGTTAATAAAATTCAATCAATATAAACCCACAATAAGGCACCAACACCTTCGGAATACGAATACCCTCCGCCGTCTGATTATTTTCGAGCAACGCAGCTACAATGCGCGGCAATGCAAGCGCACTTCCATTCAATGTATGACAAAGCTGCGGCTTTTTTTCCCCGCTTTTAAAACGGCATTTCAACCGGTTTGCCTGATAGCTTTCAAAATTGGAAACAGAACTGACCTCCAGCCAGCGCTTCTGCGCCGCCGCGTAGACTTCAAAATCGAACGTCAACGCCGAAGTAAAACTCATATCGCCACCGCAAAGCCTGAGAATGCGCCAAGGCAGTTCCAACTTCTCAACCAACGACTGAACATAATCTACCATTTCCTGCAACGACTGATACGAATGATCAGGGTGAGCGATCCGGACAATTTCCACCTTATCAAACTGATGTAAGCGATTTAATCCCCGCACGTCCTTTCCGTAGGAACCGGCTTCGCGGCGAAAACATGCCGAATAAGCCGTATGCTTTACCGGAAGGTCGGATTCGTTCAAAATCACATCTCTGTAAATATTGGTAACAGGCACTTCCGATGTGGGTATCAAATATAAGTCATCTTCATTGCAATAGTACATTTGTCCCTCTTTATCAGGCAATTGACCTGTCCCATAACCGGAAGCTGCATTTACTACATAAGGTGGTTGCACTTCCAAATAACCGGCATCGCGGGCGCTGTCTAAAAAGAAATTTATCAATGCGCGTTGCAAGCGGGCTCCTTTTCCTTTATACACGGGAAATCCCGCTCCGGTGATCTTAACTCCAAGTTCGAAGTCAATAATATCATACCTTTTGGCAAGATCCCAATGCGGCAATGAATTTTCGGGTAAATCCGGCATTACGCCTCCCGTTTTTTCCGTCACATTGTCTTCGGCGGTTCTTCCCTCAGGGACACTGTCATGCGGAAGATTAGGTATGGTAACCAACATATTTTGAAGCTCCTGTTCAATTTCGCGCATTTCGTTTTCAAGCGTCTTATTGTTTTCCTTCAATTGAGCGGTCTTTTCCCGTGCGGCTTCGGCTTCCGCCTTTTTACCCTCCTTCATGAATTGTCCGATGCTCTTGGACAATGTATTCAACTCGGACAGGCTGTTATCCAACACAACTTGGGTATTACGCCTCTTCTTATCCAATTCAATCACCTTATGAATGGCTGCTCTTCCGTCGAAATGCTTTTTTTCCAACCGGCGGATAACTTCTTCCGTATTCTCTGTAATAACTTTAAGTGTCAACATATCATTCTATTTCTTTGATTTTTTTCAAACAAATGCAAAGATAACTATTTCATACAAAATGAGAAAAATATTTTTACAATCGAACAAAAAAGGGGTTGATACTGTTATTATATACGGTTAATATTTAATTTATATATATCGCATTTATTAAAAATCCAATCGTATAAATACAAATATCTAATTTTCAAATAATTATTAATTAATATTCAATTAGGATACCTATACTATTCAATATATATTATCTCTATGAAATAATCGTAACTTGTTTCATTGCCCACCTGAAGAGCCCTACTCCTCAGGTGGTTTTTTATTTACAAGACGAATAAAAAAGCGGGATTATTTACACAATTCCCGCTTAGTCATTTATTGAAGGATATTTTATCCAAGATATCCTTTCAATAATTTACTTCTTGAATTTTGCCTCAATCGTCTGATTGCCTTTTCCTTGATTTGTCGAACACGTTCGCGCGTCAGTCCGAAATTCTCTCCTATCTCTTCCAGGGTCATTTCCTGGTAGCCAATACCAAAGAACATTTTGATAATCTCACTTTCCCTGTCGGTAAGGGTTGCCAAAGCGCGATCTATTTCACGAGCCAAAGACTCGCTAATCAACGACTTATCGGCAATCGGAGAATCATCATTTATCAAAACGTCCAACAAACTATTGTCTTCCCCTTCTATAAAAGGAGCATCGACGGAGATGTGTCTTCCGGAAACTTTCAGCGTATCCGCAATCTTATCCACAGGAATGTCCAGCTCGTCAGCAAGCTCTTCCGGAGAAGGGCGTCTCTCGTTTTCTTGTTCGAACTTTGAAAATGCCTTGTTGATCTTGTTCAACGAACCTACTTGGTTCAAAGGTAAGCGAACGATACGAGACTGCTCTGCCAACGCCTGTAAGATTGACTGACGAATCCACCAAACAGCATACGATATGAACTTAAATCCCCTTGTTTCGTCAAATTTCTCGGCTGCTTTAATTAATCCCAAGTTTCCTTCATTAATAAGATCCGGCAAACTTAAACCCTGATTCTGGTACTGCTTGGCAACTGAAACGACAAAACGGAGATTTGCGCGAGTAAGCTTCTCCAACGCTATGCGGTCGCCTCTTTTGATCCGCTGCGCCAGTTCCACTTCCTCCTCTACCGTGATAAGATCCTCTCTTCCAATCTCCTGAAGATATTTGTCGAGAGAAGCGCTTTCCCTGTTCGTAATCGATTTTGTAATCTTAAGTTGTCTCATTCTGTAATGAAAATTTGAGAAGCAAATTTACTACTTTTTAAGAAATAATTTGCAACAAATTTTTAAAAAAGTTACATAATCATAGTTTTTGTTTTTAAAATCTTATAATACCGGTTGTTGTAGAGACGTTGCGCGCAACGTCTCTACGAAGAAATCAGCATTTTATCGAAACCCGTAATCAATTCAAATCTACCGCATAATAAGTCATCTTTCCATTCGGATTCAGTCCCGAAATGAAGAGAGCCTGCTCATTCCCCTTGTTAGCATTCTGTCTAACCTCCCTGATAATCTGCTCCAGATCCGAAACATTGTTCATAGGACGATTATTTGCTTTAACAATGATGTATCCTTTGACAATGCCTGCTTGTGCAAATTTTCCGCTTTTTTCCACTTTGTCTACATACAGCCCCGAGGATATGTTGAATTGTTGCTTTTGTTTTTCCGAAACAGGAGTGAAACTTGCTCCCAAGTCTTTTATTCCCATTTCTCTTACAACATCGGTAGTGCCCATCTGATTCTTTAATACAACGTTAAACTCCTTGTTTTTATTATTCCTGATTATCTGTATTTTCACTTTATCCCCCGGTCTGAAACGCCCTATTTGTTCCTGCAGCTCGGATACGGTTCTTACTTTAACGCCGTTTGCATGGGTTATAATATCTCCTTTTTCAATTCCGGCATCCGCAGCGCCGCTACCTTCATTCACTTCGGCAACATAAACGCCCTCCAGCACACTAAGATCTTTTTCTTTTGCAAACTCTGCATTTATATCGTTTATAATAACTCCAAGCAATGCACGCTGTACGATGCCATGCTGTTTTAAATCGGTTACAACTTTGCTCATAATACTGACCGGAACAGCAAAGGAATATCCCGAATATGATCCGGTTTGGGTAGCAATTGCCGTATTGATTCCGACTAATTGTCCGCGGGTATTTACCAACGCACCGCCGCTATTTCCGGGATTAACTGCGGCATCGGTCTGAATAAATGATTCTATTCTCATATCGGCGGTCAAAATATTGATGCTTCGAGCCTTGGCGCTAACAATACCGGCTGTAACAGTAGAGTTCAGATTAAAGGGGTTGCCGACAGCCAATACCCACTCTCCTACTCTTAAATCATCGGAATTTCCGATTTCCAGCGTGGGCAGATCAGTTGCGTCAATCTTCAATAACGCCAGGTCGGTATTAGGATCCGCACCTACCAGTCTCGCCTGGAACGTCCGCCTGTCGTTGAGCGTAATGGTAATCTCATGTGCACCATCTATCACATGGTTGTTTGTAACAATGTAACCGTCCGAAGATAGAATGACTCCCGAACCCGAACCTACTCTCGGCTGTGGCGGCTGCTGTGGCTGCATTCCCCTTCTCTCCCTGAAAAAAAACTCAAAAAGCGGATTTGACTCCATGGCTTGAGAACGTTGCGGCGCTTCGGACCTCGTCATGACGTGCACCACTGCATTAACGGAAATCTCCGCCGCGTATGTCAAATCGACAGGACCTCCCTGCGTATACGAAGAATACTGAAGCGGAAGTTCCGATACTATTTTTATCTCATGTCCCCTATGGGACCTGTTCATTAACGAGTAACTCAAAACAGAGACTCCCGAACTAAGTAGCACGATGCCAACAATTACAAATAATTTTTTAAAACGTACCATTTTTTCTAAATTTTTATAGTTATACATTATTTAAAGATTGATTCTTCTTACAAATTATCACATAGATAAACGCAAACAAGAAGTGCAAAAACTATGCAACGAGACATTTTTTTTCCACATTTAAACCGATTTAACAAATCTAAGAATTAGATTAACAGTGATTAAATATTCGTGACACATAACAATGTAACGTGTCACATGTTACGCGTAACGAATAATTTTAACCTAAACAAGAAATAGAGAAATAGAATTTACTATATTTGCAAAATGCAGCAGGCAAGTTTGTCGCTGGCTGTAAAGCTGGAGGAAAGTCCGGGCAACACAGAGCGCCATGCTTCCTAACGGGAAGTTGCTTGTAAAGGCAAAGGAAATGTAACAGAAAATGACCGCTCCGGTCTCCGGAGTAAGGGTGAAAAGGTGGGGTAAAAGCCCACCGGTTCCGACAGTAATGCCGGAAGCCGTACATCTCATGGGTTGTAAGATCATGTATACCGGCGCATGTAGGGCTGCTCGTCCGATGCCGGGGGGTAGATCGCTTGAGGCGAGTGGCGACATTCGTCCCAGATTAATGACAAACACCGGAGAAATCCGGATACAGAACCCGGCTTATATGCCTGCTGCTTTTTAAAGTGAAACATAATTAATCATACAAATGGAAAAAATTGTTCGTTACATTCTCGATTTTGTAAAATTCGTTACCATTGATATTTGGAGAATATCCGCACACGAAGAAAAAGGAAGAAGAGGAATCCTCTATCTGGTATTGAAAACAATGATATTGACCATTCGCGGCTTCTTTAAAGGGAAAATGCAAATGAAAGCTTCCGCTCTTACCTACTATTCTATATTTGCACTGATTCCCTTGCTGGCTTTTGTATTCGGAATAGCCAGGGGCTTCGGGTTCGACAGTTACATCATCGAATTTATCATTTACAAATATCCGGAACAGGGAGAAGGAATAAAATATATATTCCAACTGGTTGAATCATATTTGGCTCATGCCCGGGGCGGAGTTTTCGTCGGAATCGGTATTGTCTTCTTATTTTGGTCTGTACTGAACGTTTTCACTCAAATCGAAGACTCATTCAATGAAATATGGCGGATAAAGAAAAACAGATCTTTTGTCCGGAAATTCACCGATTTCTTCTCATTGTTGTTTCTTATTCCGTTTTTGATTACCATATCCAGTGGTATCTCTTTTTACTTCAAGTTTATCATTTCATACTTAAATGATTCGTACATTATCAGTCCCGCCCTGAATGTATTGCTTGTGTTATTGCCTTACGTCACTTCATGGCTCATTTTTACACTTATATATGTAGTGGTCCCGAATACGAAAGTAAGATTCAGTAAGGCTGCTGTTGCCGGATTAGTCGCCGGAGTTGCATTTCAGCTATTCCAGATATTGTACATCTGGGGACAACAATGGATGACAAGCTACAACGCCATATATGGTGGTTTGGCAGCCCTTCCGCTGTTGTTGTTGTTTGTCCAGATAACCTGGACGATCGTTTTATTCGGCGCCGAACTCTCTTATGCCGGACAAAGTGTTCGAAGTTTCGAATATGAGTCGGATGTAAAAAACATCAGTCACCGTTATTATGAGTTTGTCATGCTCGCCTTGGCAAAGATAATTATCAAAAGGTTTGAAAACGGAGAAGAGGCTCTTTCTTTGGAAAAATTAGCAGCAATATATAAACTGCCGATACGATTGGTATCCGTCATGATCGACCGGCTATGTCAAGCCGGAATTATCGTTGAAACCTACTGCAATGTGGAAAAAGAGACAGGTTATCAACCCGCTCTCGATATAAATAAAATTACAATAGCTTATTTTTTCACTAAAATAGATACAAGCGGCTCGGAAAGTTTCAAATTGGAAACCAGAGAAGAATTCAAATCCGTATGGGATTATACCTGCCAAATACGGGAAACGATCAACCGGGCAAGCAAGAACAAGCTGGTGAAGGATCTTTAGATGAAATACGAAAAGCCATGGAACAAATAAAAGATACCGTCAAGCAAATTTTCACAAAGTACCTGAAAGAACACACTCTCCGTAAGACATCGGAACGTTTTGCCATATTGGAAAGGATCTATTCTATCGAGGGACACTTTGATATTGAATCTCTGTACTCGTTTATGAAGGAAAATCACTACCGGGTCAGCCGGGCTACCTTATATAATAATATTAATCTGCTTCTGGATTGTAAATTGGTGACAAAGCTTCAATTCGGAAATAACGCCCAATTTGAAAAAGCGTATAATACAAACATTCATAATCATTTTATTTGTACCGATTGCGGAAAAGTAAAAGAATTTTCAGACGTAAATATCAAGCGGGCTATTCAATCCAAAAAGATAAAAAATTTCAATGTTTCCCATTACTCCCTGTATGTCTATGGGGTTTGCAATAAATGTAAAAAAAAGATGTAACGACCTCACATTATTAAGGTAATTATATACAATTTTACACAAAAAAAATGTTACATTTGCACCTAATAAAAATATATAACAAATTATGTTGAAGTCAGAAGAAATAAAAGCATTGTTTGCACAATTTGAAAATGTTGCTGCCGAAATAGAAGGTGTTGAATGTTGGAGCGCAAGGGAATTGCAAACGTTATTGGGTTATACACAATGGCGTAATTTTGTAAATATCATTGATAAAGCTAAAGACGCTTGCCGAAATGCAGGAGAAAATGTACAATACCATTTTGCTGACGTCAGCAAAATGGTCGAAATTGGTTCCGGCGCTGAAAAAGAGATAGATGACATCCTTTTCACTCGCTATGCCTGTTACTTGATTGCACAAAACGGCGACAGCCGTAAGGAGCAAATTGCCTTTGCGCAAAATTATTTTGCCATTCAAACGCGCCGCGCCGAGATTATCGAACAGCGTATTCTGGAAATCGAACGAGTGGAAGCACGGGCAAAACTGCGCGAAACAGAAAAACAACTTTCGGGCGTACTTTATGAAAAAGGTGTTGACGACAAAGGATTCGCAATCATTCGTTCCAAAGGCGACAAGGCGCTTTTCAATCTTGATACCGCCCGGTTAAAATGCAAAATGGGTATTCCTCAAAGCCGCCCTATTGCCGATTTTCTGCCAACCGTCAGCATTAAAGCGAAAGATTTTGCCGCTGCAATGACCACCGAAAATGTACAGATAAAAGACCTGTATGGCGCTCCTGCAATCGAAAAAGAACACATTGACAACAATCTTGGAGTGCGCAAGATTATGATTGAACGCGGCTTAGTTCCTGAAAATCTGCCGCCTGCCGAAGATGTGCAAAAAGTGGAACGCCGACTGAAAACCGAAGAAAAGAAAGCCTCTTCTCGCATTCCAACGACAAAAACATCGTTTTCCTGACGCCGGAAAAACGATAAAAGACCATTTTGCTGACGTCAGCAAAATGGTTCCACCCCTCCTTTTTTCGGCAAAATAAATTTTTTAAAAAAAATAAAAGCAAAAAGTTTGTGATATTTTAAAAAAACGTATATTTGCATCCGGCTAAAAAGTTGCTAAAAAAATATATTAATACCATAAAAAGCTAGAACATGCCTGAAAAATTTGGTGAAATCATACAGGTAATCGGACCTGTAGTTGATGTAAGCTTCCCGGAAAAAGGAGTCGGACTTCCTCAGATTCATGACGCACTTGTCATTCAACGTCCGGGATTGGGAGATCTTGTTATAGAATGTCAACAACACATTGGAGAAAATGCGATACGAACCATTGCGATGGATTCGACCGACGGACTTACGCGAGGAATGAGAGTTATGCCGTTGGGAAGAGCTATTTCCATACCTATCGGCGAACAGATCAAGGGAAGAATGCTTAACGTTGTGGGCGAGCCTATCGACGGGATGAAAAATTTTGACAGGGCTGGTGAAATGCCTATTCACAGGATACCGCCAAAATTTGAAGAATTATCCACCACAAAAGAAATTCTGTATACGGGTATTAAGGTGATCGACTTGCTAGTGCCTTATTCCAAAGGAGGTAAAATCGGCTTGTTCGGTGGCGCTGGAGTAGGAAAAACGGTACTTATCATGGAGTTGATCAATAATATCGCCAAAGGATATAACGGTTATTCCGTATTTGCGGGCGTAGGAGAACGTACACGTGAAGGAAATGACCTGCTGCGCGAAATGATCGAATCGGGAATCATCCGTTACGGCGAAAAGTTCGTAAAAGCGATGGAAGCCGGCGATTGGGATTTGAGCAAGATCGATTACGATGAATTGGCAAAATCGCAAGCCACATTAGTTTACGGACAGATGAACGAACCGCCGGGCGCCCGTTCTTCCGTAGCATTATCCGGATTGACGGTAGCTGAAGGCTTCCGCGATTCAGGACAGGGAGGTAGAGATATTTTATTCTTTATTGACAATATATTCCGTTACACGCAAGCGGGTTCCGAAGTATCGGCTTTGCTGGGACGTATGCCTTCGGCTGTAGGTTATCAACCGACACTGGCTTCCGAAATGGGCGCCATGCAAGAGCGCATTACCTCCACCAAACACGGTTCTATCACTTCCGTACAGGCGGTATATGTGCCTGCCGACGACTTGACCGACCCAGCTCCGGCAACCACATTTTCACACTTGGACGCAACGACCGTGTTGAGCCGTAAGATCGCAGAGTTGGGTATTTATCCGGCTGTAGACCCGCTGGATTCCACCTCGCGCATCCTCGACCCTCACATCATAGGCGACGAGCATTATGAAACGGCGCAAAAGGTGATCCAGATCCTTCAAAAATACAAGGAATTGCAGGACATCATCGCCATTCTAGGTATGGAAGAGTTGTCCGAAGACGATAAAATCACCGTAAACCGCGCTCGCCGCATACAACGTTTCTTGTCGCAGCCTTTCCACACGGCATCTCAGTTTACTGGCGTAGATGGCGTTATGGTTCCGATCGACGAAACCATTCGCGGATTCAAGATGATCATCGCCGGCGAAGTTGATAGCCTTCCTGAACAGGCATTTATGAATGTAGGAACGATCGACGATGCTATTGCTAAAGGAAAAGAGTTACAATCGCAAGCCAGCCGGTAAAAAATTGGAAAACTTTTATTAAGCATGAAATTAGAAATCATTTCACCTGAAAAAAAGGTATTTACCGGAGAAGTAGAATCGGTAAATCTTCCGGGAACAGCCGGAAGCTTCACTGTGCTGGCTCATCACGCAGCTTTGATTTCGTCGTTGAAGGCGGGTGAGATTACCTATACGGCAGACGGTAACGAAACGAAGCTGAAAGTTGATTCCGGCTTTGTCGAAGTCAAGAATAATGTGGTGTCTGTGTGTATTGAGAAGGTGGTGGATTAATGAAAGAAAAATTAAGAAAATACATATTTCAATTGACACTTTTAATGACCGCATGTCTGGTAATCGGTTATGCAGTTCTTAAATATTTGCAATATGACTTTTTTCTTTATCCTTATATAAGCGTCTTTTTCTTTCTATTGGGATCTATAACGATTTTCTCAATGTTGAATGCGACAAAGAAAGAAAGTAGAAAATATTTCAACGCATTCATGATTACAAAGACGATAAAGTTATTTTCCATTTTTGCCATAGTAGCGTTGTATGCTATGCTGGTTAAGGAAAAGACGATCAGCTTTCTTATCACATTTTTCGCTTATTACGTAGTTTATTCTATTTTTGAAGCATACATTTCAATGAAATTAAATAAAAAAGAAAATGAGATTTCTCAGAAATAAAATAGCAGGAAAACGCATGGCATGGATCATCTCCTTGTTGTTCCTTGTCAGTTCCGCTTCAGCAATGAAAGAGACGGAAGAGATGCATGAAGAAGAAAACATTGATGTACAGGATTTGGTTTTCGGACACATCAACGACGCTTATTCGTGGCATATTATTACAATTGGTCATACGCATGTTTCAATTCCGTTGCCGGTAATTGTGAGAAGCAGCGAGCGCGGCTGGTTTGTCTTCTCTTCCTCCCGTTTTCATCACGGACATGAGACTTACGAAGGGTTTAAAATCATTCAAAGCAAGGATAGTGATAATAAAGGCAAAGTAGTTGAGATGATTAACGGCGAGGAAGTGAGACCTTTGGACATTTCCATAACCAAAAACGTCCTCTCTCTGTTCATAAGTTGCGCCTTGCTCCTTATCGTTTTTCTAAGTATCGCAAAACGCTACAAAAAAGCTCCTCTGCAAAGACCGACAGGATTGCAAGCCATTTTGGAGCCTGTCATATTGACATTGGACGAGGATGTAACAAAAGCATGTATTGGTAAAAATTACAAGAAATTTTCCCCTTACATATTGACGGCTTTCTTCTTTATATTTTTCAATAATATATTGGGAATCATTCCTATCTTTCCGGGAGGAGCCAACTTGACGGGTAATATTGCCATTACATTTGTGCTGGCTTTCCTTACCTTTATTATTACCAATGTTTTCGGAACGAAAGAGTATTGGAAAGAAGTATTTTGGCCCGAAGTGCCTACATGGTTGAAAGTGCCTGTACCGTTGATGCCTATCATTGAAATTATCGGCGTCTTCACCAAGCCGATTGCTTTGATGATTCGTCTCTTTGCAAACATGCTTGCCGGACACGTTATGGTGCTGGTACTGATAGGACTTATATTTATATTTTCCGTCATGTCTCCATACATTGGAGCCGGAGTATCGGTGTTATCGGTGCTGTTGGTCGTATTTATGACATTTTTGGAATTACTGGTGTGTTTCATTCAAGCATACGTGTTCGTAACGCTTTCTGCCCTGTTTATCGGACTGGCGCAGGTGGAACCGCATCATCATCACTCGAAATAAACATGGAACATTAAATAAATAATCTTTAAAAATTACTATTATGTTATTAACAATTATTCTTCAAGCAGCTGCAGGTGCAGGATTAGCAAAATTAGGAGCAACTATCGGCGCAGGAGTTGCAGTTATCGGAGCCGGTATCGGTATCGGAAAAATCGGTGGATCAGCCATGGAAGCCATGGGTCGTCAACCCGAAGCATCGGGCGACATCCGTAACAACATGATCGTTGCTGCGGCGCTGGTCGAAGGTGTTGCCTTCCTTGCCATCATTGTATGTATTTTAGCTTTGTTTATTTAATTCTTTAAAAAAAGAAAATTATGTCGTTATTGACACCTGATTTCGGACTGGTTTTTTGGATGCTTCTCTGCTTCCTGATCGTCTTGTTTATCTTGGGTAAATACGGATGGCCTGTAATTATCGGGATGATCAATAAACGTGGGGAGTATATAGAAGAATCGTTAAAAGCGGCTCACGAAGCAAACGAAAAATTGCAAAACATCAAGGCTGAAGGCGAAAAAATTCTCTCCGAAGCTAAGGGCGAGCAAATCAATATTTTGAGGGAAGCGACCAAGATGAAAGAGCAGATGATTAGCGATGCTAAGGATCGTGCCCAAGTCGAAGCCGAAAAAATCATTGAAAATGCAAAAGCTGCCATTGAACGCGAGAAGGAGAATGCAATCAAGGATATTCGCTCTCAAGTGGCTGAACTCTCGATTGATATAGCCGAGAAAGTGTTGCGCAGAGAACTTGCCGATGAAAAGTCGCAGACTGAGATGATCAACAAATTGTTGGATGAAATTAATGTCACAAAATTGTAACAGCTAATGGATACCGGTAGAATTTCAGCGAGATACGCAAAAGCTCTTTACGAGTATGCCGCGGAAAGGAAAAAAGAGAAAGAGATTTATGACGAGATGAAATTCATCTCCGAGGTTTTCTTTCGTGTTCCTGAATTTACCAAATCGTTGGATAATCCCAGGATTTCTTCGGAAAAAAAGAAAGAATTGCTGGTCACGGCAGCAGGTCCCGATGCACCTCCCGAATTTATCCGTTTCCTGGATTTGATTATCGCACGGAAGCGGGAAGCCTATCTTCACTTTATGAGTATGGTCTATCAGGATATTTATCGTAAAATGAAGGGAATTGTCATCGGTAAGTTATTCACTGCCCAGTCTGTTGATTCACAGCAGGAAATGCGAATGAAAAAAATGGTCGCTGAAAAAACCGGAGGAGAAGTAGATTTCATTTCGGATACAAATCCTGATCTTATCGGGGGCTTTGTTCTTCAAATAGGTACTTATCAGCTGGATGCAAGTTTAAGTAATCAATTAAAGAATATTAAAGATTCCCTTCTGCTTAAAAACAGTGTAGGATAATAAAATAAAAAGAATATGTCAAGTATAAAAGCAAGTGAAGTTTCTGATGTGCTGAAAATGCAACTTCAAGATGTCGATACCAAGATCAAGTTCGACGAAATTGGGACTGTTTTGCAAGTAAGCGACGGTGTTGCCCGTATTTATGGTCTTGAACATGCGGAAGCAGGAGAACTTCTCGAATTTGAAGACGGCATGCAGGCTGTGGTAATGAATCTTGAAGAAGATAACGTGGGCGCCGTTTTATTAGGACCTACCGATCGCGTAAAAGAAGGATTTACCGTAAAACGAACTAAACGCATCGCTTCCATCCTAATGGGAGAAGGAATGGTCGGAAGAGTCGTGAACGCCATTGGCGCGCCGATAGACGGAAAGGGACCAATTACGGGTGAATTGCTCGAAATGCCTTTGGAAAGAAAAGCGCCGGGCGTTATTTTTCGCCGTCCGGTAAACGAACCGTTGCAAACGGGTATCAAGGCGGTTGACGCCATGATTCCGGTGGGACGCGGACAGCGTGAATTAATCATCGGCGACCGTCAAACCGGAAAAACAGCCGTTGCCATAGATGCTATTATAAATCAAAAAGCAAATTTTCTGGCTGGCGACCCCGTTTATTGTATCTATGTAGCAATCGGACAAAAAGGTTCGACCGTTGCCAATATAGTGAATACGCTGACGGAACATGATGCCATGCAATATACCATCATCGTCAACGCATCTGCCGGCGAGCCTGCGGCTATGCAGTATTACGCTGCGTTTGCCGGAGCGGCTATCGGCGAGTATTTCAGGGATCAGGGCAAGCACGCACTGGTTATCTATGATGACTTGTCCAAGCAGGCTGTCGCCTATCGTGAGGTTTCTTTGATTTTGCGCCGTCCATCGGGACGTGAAGCGTATCCGGGAGATATTTTCTACCTGCACTCCCGCTTGCTGGAACGCGCAGCCAAAATCATCTCTAACGACGATGTGGCAAAACAAATGAACGACCTGCCTGCTTGTCTGAAAGGCAGAGTAAAAGGAGGTGGTTCTTTGACCGCATTCCCTATCATCGAAACGCAAGCGGGCGACGTTTCCGCTTATATCCCGACCAACGTGATTTCTATTACCGACGGTCAGATTTATTTGGAGACGGACTTGTTCAATGCCGGTATTCGTCCGGCTATCAACGTGGGTATCTCTGTATCCCGCGTGGGTGGTAGCGCACAGATAAAATCCATGAAGAAGGTTGCCGGAACATTGAAGACCGACCAGGCGCAATTCCGCGAATTGGAATCGTTCGCCAAATTCGGCGGCGACATGGACCCTGTAACCAAAATGACGATTGATAAAGGACTCCGCAATACGCAGATATTGATACAACCTCAATATACCCCGATTCCGGTGGAGCATCAGGTTGCTATTATTTTCTGCGGAACAAATGGTTTGTTGAATAAAGTTCCGGTAGATAGAATAAACGAGTTTGAAAAAGTATTCATTGACGTAATGGAAGCCGCACACAAGGAAGATGTACTCATCCCATTGAAAAACGGAATCATCAATGACGAAATAACAAACATTCTGCGAAAAGAAGCGGAAGCAATTGTAAACAGGTTTAAAGAATAAGAGCCTCTCCCCCGTCCCCCTCTCCACAAGAGAGGGGGTGACTAAAGCGGGAAGGACATTGAGGTATTTGAATAATAAAATAATTGAACTAATAATAAAGTACGCTCCACTCCCCCTCTCTTGTGGAGAGGGGGTTGGGGGGTGAGGTTATCAAAGATGGCATCATTAAAGGAAGTAAAAACAAGAATTGTTTCGGTAAAATCGACGAAAAAGATTACCGCAGCAATGAAAATGGTTTCTTCGGCAAAATTGAAGAAAGCCCAGACAGCCATTGAAAATATCGCCCCGTATCAGGATCGTTTAAACAGGATTTTGAATAATTTCCTTGCTACCGAAACCGATTTCCATTCGGCATACGCCGAAGTGAGAGCTGTGAAAAGGCTGGCGATTGTGGTTTTTTCTTCTAATTCCGCTCTTTGCGGCGCGTTCAATTCCAATGTGATCAAGAAATTGAATGAAGTATATGAGGAAAATAAGAAATTAGGAAGCGAAAATATCGTCATTTTCCCGATAGGAAAAAAGGTGTATGAAGCATCCAAAAAATTGAAGGCTAAGCTAAGCGGTCAGTATAACTTATTAGCCGAAAAGCCTAATTTCGACGGCATGGCTGAGATAACCAACATGTTAATGGACAACTTCCTGAAAAAAGATTTTGACAAAGTCATCGTCATATATCATCACTTGAAGAGTACCGCCGTACAACAACTTTTTGTAGAAAATTTCCTCCCGATCAGTTTCGAACAAAAAGGGAAAGGAGAAGAACAGTCCGTTTCGGGAGATTATATCGTAGAACCGAATAAGATGGAAGTTTTGCAAGCTCTTTTACCTAAAGCTTTGCGCACTAAGTTGTATGCCAGCTTGTTGGATTCAAATGCCTCTGAACACGGCGCACGTGTAGTCGCCATGCAGATTGCGACGGATAATGCGGAAGATTTGATCAAGGAACTTACTGTGTTGTACAACAAGACACGTCAGCAAACGATTACAAGCGAATTGCTTGATATTGTCGGCGGAGTGGCGGCGTTGCAGGGGAATAATTAGGAAGAAAAACATTCGGCAAATAAAAAATCCCAACCAGTTCAAAATAAACGGTTGGGATTTTTTTGTTATTATTTCCGGCTTTTAAATTTATCCTTACCTCACACCCGGTACATACCTCGCATTCAATTCTTCAATTACCTCATTGGTGATATTTAAATAATCTTCGGCATAGAGAACATTGTCGTTTCCGGTATCGCTAAAGATTATTTTATAGTGTCTGTCTTGATTGAAAAACTTGAAAAACGTACTAATAGTATCTCTTAACCGCGAGTTCATTTTTTGCTGTTCGACATAAAGCTCCTGAGTCAGCCGGCGATCCATGTCTTGCAGCTCCTGCTCTTTTTTCATTAGTCGGTTTTGTTCCTGTTCGAAACTCTCCTTTGTCAGAAAGCCACCGCCTTCATATTTTCTTTGAAAAGAGACAGCATCTTGTTGTAATTGTAATTGTCTGTTACTGATGTCGTTACGGAATTTTTCCTGTTTTTTCAGCAACTCCTCATTCATTTCCTTCGCAAATTGATAGTTCATCAAAAGAGTGTCTATATTCACGTAAGCAATCGGAAAGCTGTCGGATTGAGGCTTTTCCAGAATGTTTCTTGGCGATACTGTTCCGCTTGGAGTTTTTTTACCGGAAGAGAAATGCAGAATGTACAGGATTATAACTGCTATACATAAAACAGAAAGGGCAATTGTGTTAAAGTGTTTCATATAGATATAATTTAATTTTTTAATATCAAAAATTTAAGGATTATGCCGAGCCTGTCTGTCTTGTGTTTGAACACAATGAATACCTTTCTGTGACAGTGCTTCATTATCCTTTATATGAGAGGACGGAAACTTTCCTTTTTTGAAAAAAAAGACTCTAATACCGAGTAGTAAAACAGCTATTCCTACCAAAATAAGCGTCGGCAATAAAATCTTCCACATCTTCTTTCTGAAATTTTCGACAAATATAGATTATCTAATCATGCAATGATTCTAATTGGCTTCATTTTTCCGAATAATTCATATCTAAAGGCGTATTTTAACTAAATTTAAAAACAATGACTGACGACGTGAGGGTTTCGCGTTATTACAATTCGTATATTTGTCGCAATATGAAAACAATAACAGACCTTCAGCCTAAAATGGTTTGGCATTATTTCGACGAAATATGCCGAATTCCGCATCCTTCCAAAAAGGAGCAAAAAATGATCGAGTATTTGGTTGACTTCGGACGTACACATCGCTTGGAAACAATTGTGGATGACACCGGAAATGTGTTGATCCGTAAAAAAGCCGTTCCGGGAATGGAGAAAAAGGCTTCCGTCGTTTTGCAATCCCACATAGATATGGTAACCGAAAAGAATAGCGATACCGTCCATGATTTTGACAAGGATCCGATCGTTCCATACATTGACGGAGAATGGGTGAAAGCCAAAGGGACTACTCTTGGCGCTGATAACGGCATTGGAGTGGCAGCACAATTGGCATTGTTGGCGTCAGACGATATTCCGCACGGTGATATAGAGTGTCTTTTCACTGTAGAAGAAGAGACTGGTTTAGTAGGGGCTAAAAAGTTTCAACGGGGTGTGCTTCAATCCAATATATTGATTAACCTGGATTCGGGGGATGGCGATCATTTTTGTATCGGTTGCGCCGGAGGGATAGATACGGTTGCAACATTTCGTTACGAAACGCAGCAGGCACCTGAAGATTACTTTTTTTTCCGTGTAAAAGTACAAGGCTTGCAGGGCGGGCATTCCGGCGTGGATATTAACAAGGAGCGGGGAAATGCCATTAAAATACTTGCCCGATATCTTTGGACAATGAATGGTCGTTTTCCGGTCTACTTGCAAAGAATAGAAGGGGGAAATTTGCACAATGCTATTCCCCGTGAGGCTTCGGCTGTCGCGGCGATTCCTTATTGCCAAAAAGAGGAAGCGAGCGTACTGCTTAATGTTTTTATACATGATATTGAAAGCGAAATTCCTTGGGAAAAAGAGTTCCGCATTGATTTGGAATCCAAAGATACATCAGAAAAAGTTATTTGTAAAGATACTTCGGACAGGTTATTAAATGCCTTGTATGCTTGCCCGCACGGTGTAATAAAGAACAATTTAGACATCGAAGGGCTACCGGAAATCTCAACAAACCTTGCTTCCGTAAAAATGAGAGACAACAATACAATCATCGTGGCAACAAGCCAACGCAGTCCGGTAGAGTCTGAAAAACACGATATTAAAAATCAAATAAAAGCCTTGTTTTTGTTAGCTGGGGCTACAGTAGCACATGGAGATGGTTATCCGGGCTGGAAACCGAACATTCATTCCAATATAACAAAAATAGTGGTTGATTCCTATTTTCGACTGTTTCGTGAGCAGCCTGTCCTTCACGCTATTCACGCAGGTTTGGAGTGTGGGTTGTTCATAGAAAAATATCCCGATTTGGATATGATTTCTATTGGACCTGTGATTATTGAAAATCATTCGCCGGCGGAAAAGGTGCATATCCATAGTGTGGAGAAGTTTTGGGGGCATTTGAGGGATATTTTGTTTGAACTGTGATTTTGATTGGTATGATTTTGTTCAAATGTTCGACAATTTAAGAAAGTGTTTTATGAGAAGAAGTTTTAAATTTTTTAGTTTTTGGTTGCTTTTATTAGGTACAGTAACTGTAATATTCAACTCTTGTGGCAATTTTCTCAAGAACAAATCAACTTATGACGAAGGAGTAATCATCAATGATGTGAAATGGGCAACCTGCAATGTTGACAAGCCCGGCAGATTTACAGCCAAGCCTGAAGATGCAGGTATGTTTTACCAATGGAACAAAAAAAAGGCTTGGTCTGCAAAAAAAAGGTTTGTTAAAGGTTGGGATGATACTCTCCCCAAAGATACAGAATGGATAAAAGCCAATGACCCAAGCCCCAAAGGTTGGCGTGTTCCTACTTTTGACGAAATTAAAACACTGTTTGATACCAATAAAGTGAGCCATGAATGGACAACTATAAATGGTGTAAACGGCAGAAAATTTACCGATAAAACTTCCGGTAATATTCTTTTCCTGCCTGCTATCGGTTGCCGGGACTACCACGACGGTACGCTCTACGACGCAGGCACGTACGGCAGCTATTGGAGTAGTATGCGGAATGGTAGCTACGGCGTGTACGAACTGAGCTTCGGCAGTACTGCCGCTGGCTGGTATAGACACAACTGGAGCTTCGGGTTCGGTGTCCGTGCGGTCGCAAAATAGATTAGACTATTTATGAAATGACTATTTTGACTATTTAAAATTCAATGTCGTTTAGTTAAGATTAGATTCCTCATTCCACTTCGTTCCATTCGGAATGACACCGCATCTTATTGGGGCGGTAGTGGCGGCGTAGCCGCCGTTATCGCCACCCCTTCACTAACCGAAAATGCCCGTCATTCCGAACGTAACGCAGTGAAGTGAGGAATCTCGCATCCTAAACTCAGATAAATAACCTGCGGAATTAACCATAAAAAACCCATTTTCCGCAGAAAATAATAAAATAGATTGCGGAAACTGCTATAAAAAGCATAGTTTCCGCAATCTATTTTATTTGTTGAAAATCACAGTTCAGACAAAATCTCAAATTGTTTATGAATAGATATTCCATTGTTATCCGTAATGGTAAGATTATGAATCCCTTTACCGGCGCTAATTCCTTTTTGGTGAAAAAGATATGTTGAACCAAGATAGATTTCATCCAAATGCCAATACAAAGTTGCCTCCTTGTCGCGGTGAGCTACTTCAAAGATTATTTCCCCTTTTTTTCCGTCTATTTCTTTAGGAATGTAAAGTTTACTGTTTTCTTTCGGATAGACAAATTCCATGATAACAATTGATCCTTTTTCGGCACATCCTTCCTTGTAGGGAGGGAGAGGCTCATAATCAGCCTGATGTTGTTTGTAGTACCATTCCATTGTTGGCGGTAAAATAAAATGTTTTTCGTGGATTATTTCGGAGACGGGAATGCAATCGGTATTTACCCTGAATTTTCTATCTTTTGTCAAATGTACAATTTGATGGTAGGGACAGGCTTTGCTTTTTAAACCGTTTCGATAAATAGAAACCGTTTTTCCTTCGGGACAATTCACTCCTTTACGAAAACCGCTTTGCGGGCATATCTCTATTTCGGTCATTTCCCTTTGCGGCTCTTCAAACCAACCGGAGGGAGGCAGCAAGTTGAATAATGCAAACATGACGGGAGCGGCATACATGGCTCCGGTCAATCCCGGTCGTCCTTCGCCGTCGGCATTTCCGACCCATACGCCAATGACATATTCGGGTGTTACGCCCACGACCCATGCGTCGCGGTTGCCAAAGCTTGTACCGGTTTTCCACGCGATTCGGCGTGATGAGCTGAACAATCGCCAATTAGGTAATTCCGGACGGTTCAACTCTTTCAAGGCGTCCATTGTTTGCCACACGGTTGCTGCGTGAAAGAGTACGGGCGACTTTTGATCCTTCTTCTCTCCTACTTCCCCTTTCAAGCAGGAAGGAGGGCGTATGTCCGAGGGATTGTATTGGTAGCTTTGATTGTACCTCAATAATGTGCGCGCCATGCTTGCATAATTCCCCGTAATGTCCCACAAAGTGCCTTCCGCACCTCCCAAAATGAGGGAAAGTCCGTAATGGTCGGCAGAATAGATGAGTGTGGTCATGCCTGCTTTTTGCAAATAATCCTTGAATTTTGAAGTTCCGTATTCGCGTAACATCAATACGGCGGGAATGTTGAGGGAGCGAGCCAAGGCGTCTTTTGCAGGAACGGCTCCGTCAAATTTTCTTTCAAAATTTTCGGGTCTGTGTCCTCCAATTTGTACCGGAATGTCGGGTATAAGCATCCAAGGCAGCAAAATTCCTTCTTCCAGCATCGCGTTGTAAAGAAATGGTTTCAGGATGCTTCCCGTACTTCGCGGGGATATGATCATGTCGACGTAATTCTCATCTTCCTCGTTGAATGCCGCGTTACCGCAGTAAGAAATCACATTTCCTGTTTTTGTTTCCATGATGATCGCCGCCATGTTTTGCACTTGGTTTTGTGCATATTTTTGCTGATAGAAAGAGACTGTCTGTTCCGTTTGTTTTTGCAGGCTTTCACGGATGGTTGTTTTTACAATGTCCGTTGGTTTCGTTTTTGCTATTCTTTCTACCAGATGCGGGGCGCATATTTGCAACGATTGCGGCTTTCCGGGCAATGGCTCCGATATGGCAAGCTGATAGGTAAGCGTGTCTATTTCCTGTTTTTCGAGTAATTTCCGAAGGAGATTGTTTCGTTTTTTCAGCAGGACTTCCCTGTTTTTGCCCGGATGTATGAGAGCGGGGGCATTCGGCAATACCGACAATGTCGCCGCTTCCGCCCATGATAGTTCGCTACAGTCGCGACCGAAATATCGCCACGATGCCGCTTGCAGTCCTACAATATTTCCACCGAAAGGCGCATTTGAAGCATACAGCCGTAATATCTCCTGTTTTGAATATCGCACTTCCAATCTTGTCGCAAGGATTATTTCGATGGTTTTTTCATAAAAAGTCCGCGACTTTTGTCCTCTGCTAAGCCGGATAACCTGCATGGAAATGGTGCTTCCGCCACTGACGGTTTTTCCGGCTTTTATGTTTTGAACGGCGGCTCTTCCGATAGAAAGAGGATTGACTCCGGGATGGCGATAGAAATTTCTATCTTCAAATAGCAGCAAGCATTTTTCAAATTTGGGTGGAATGGAGTCTGCTTTCGGAAAGCGCCATTGTCCGTCTGCTGCCAAGCGAGCGCCCACAAGCCTGTCTTCGCTGTTTAAAACAACAGTGGAACATGGATGGTGAAAAACAGGTTCAGGCAGCGAAAAGAACCAGCCTAAAAAAAGAACCAAAACGACAAAGATTATCCAAAACCTTTTCCGATTTAATTTTTTAATATGTTGAAAATGAGAGATTTTCATTTTTGTTTTTCATTTTCCAGTATATGTACAAAAATATAGTATTTTTTTGTTTGGAAAGCTATTGCTGTTTGGAAATAAAATGATAGATTTGCGTGTTTATTATCTTAGAAAAAAATCACAATAAAGTTTGTTTTATGTCTAAAAAATATACTGAAATAAGAGAAAGCGCCAATAGTCATGTAGAAGAGCCTTCTATTGCTTATGGGTCTACTTCTCAGCGTTATTCATATGCTGATTATCTCATGTGGTTGGATGACAAAGTACGTGAAATTATTAATGGCGCCGTCAGATTGATGCCGTATGCAGCAAGCACCACGCATGCCAGAATTTCTTTAAATATCGCTTACGAATTTGAAACTCACGTTCGAAAAAGGAAAGGTAAATGTCAGGTATTTGTGGCTCCTTTCGATGTTCGTTTGCCCAAAAACGGCGAAACAGCCGATGATAAAATTGATACGGTTGTGCAGCCGGATATTTGTGTTATTTGTGATTTATCCAAGATAGAGGAACGAGGCTGTCTCGGAGCTCCCGATTTGATAGTGGAAGTTCAATCACCCTCTACTTCCAGATACGATTTAACGAAAAAGTTTCAGGCTTATGAAGAAGCCGGCGTACACGAATATTGGGTGGTTTTTCCAAAAACCAACTCCATAAAGATTTTCCGTTTACAAGAAAACGGGAAATATGACAAAGGTGAGGTTTTCACTCTTGAAAGTACGATACATTCGAAAGTGCTGAAAGGTTTTGAACTTGATTTGAAGGATATTTTCAGTATTTAAAAACAAAAGCTCACCTACAACTTTTGCAGGTGAACCACACACTGCATTTTTTACACATTGCGCTGAACAGGGGCTGACGCAGGCATTACCAATTTTCTAAATGTAAAATAATTTTTACAGGTACTGCTATTCCTTGACACTTTCCAACATTCCAATCAGACATTAAACTGACTATTCTTAATATTTCTTTATCTTTTAAACTGTATTCTGCTTCCTTTTTATCTACTATTCCTTTGCTGATTATTTTTCCATTAATATCAATAATAACGAAAATGCGCATTAACTTTTTGCCTTTTTTTTGTTTTGGTTTTACATAATTTTTTTTTGAAAGTCGTAAAAATTTATTTATTCCACTGGGATATTTTGGAAATTCTTCTACTTCAGTGTAAATCCTTTTTTCCAACTTTGTATCCCAATATGACTCACATTCTTCCATATTAGGAGGATTGGCTTCTATTAATTTACCATTTTCCCATATTTCTTCTTTTATTATTTCACCAAACTCAGAGAAATAATACCACTTACCCATTTTTTTCAGATGCAAAATGCCTGAAGAACCACCCCAAATAGTTTCCGGTTCACTATAGTCATAAAAGCCAAACGATTTTATCTGGAATGTCTCATCATAATAATTGTACTCTTCCCTAATATCACCTTTTTCCAATCCCCTTTGTTTTATAAAGAAAGCTCCATTTAAATAGTATGAACTCAAATAGAACAAACCGTCTTTAGAAATACTAATCTTATATGGAATCGTTGTTCCTGTTACTAAAGTATACGAATATTTTATTCCATTTTCATCTTTATTTTCAATTGAAATGAAATACGGTCTATTATTTCGATATTCTATATGTTTTTTTTGAGAAATACATGCCCTTCTTTGTCCGTTATCGTATTTTACAGTTGCACTATTATCACATATAGTATCAATATTAGATAAAATCATATTTAATAATCTTATCTCTAAGTCATTAGGCCTATTATTTATATTTTGTCCCTGAGAATTAAGATGAAAACAAAAAAACAAAAAAACAAAAAAACTACTCTTATTCTTGTACATTTTTACTATTCTTTTTTTTACTATTCTTTTTTTGGTATTCTTTTTTGACCACTTCTAATTTCGGTTTAACTTCTTTTTCTTCTAGTCGATCTGGATATTCTCTTCCAGGTGTTCTGTCTACAAAATTTTGTTGGGAATGTAAAGATTCTTCTGTTGCTGTTAAGATCAATTCCAAGTTAGGGTCTTCCGCATTATTCTTTATAGATTCTTCACTAATCAAAATAACTTGTTCTGCATAAGTACTAGTTTTTTTAGTGGCTATTACATCCCCATTTTCGAATTCTTGTTGATGCTTAAATTTTTTACCCCGAGGAAGACTAACTCTCTCTTCTTTTGACATTTTTAACTCGTATTCTTCTTTGGGCATTACTGTACCAAAAATATTTCCCAAACCCGACAATTCGACATCTTCTTCGTTTAATTTTTTTGGATACGGTAAATATTGTAACTTAATATCTTTATCATTTTTCACTTTCAACAATACTTTACGAGAAGTTTTCAATGAAGCCATGCTCTCCACTACTTTTTTTGTAAAATCATCAACAGGAGTTTTGAATTCAACTGTCCCGTTTCTCTTGACCTTAAAATTAATGACATTACCGTCTTTATCCGCTATACCACCCTTACCCTTTCTGGGATTACCTTTTTCTTTTTTATTATTAGATTTGTATACATTTGATTCTGAACCTGTTGAAAGACCTGACATGTGTCTCCCAAACGGGTAATAGCCATAAGTTGTTTTTATATCTTCGTGTATCGGCATTCTTTGTTCTTTTCGATCGTGAACCTCGCTCCTGGAACTTATATCAATTCTTAATTCCGCCTTAACAGTATCCGTATCAAAAGGCGTTGCAATAAGTATATCATCGTATATATTTGTTCCCATAATTATTTTTGTCTATTATATTTACAGCTCAAAGATAATATGCAGATAATTCATTTCAAAATTTTAGTCCAGGCGTTGGACGAATATGTCCAACACTTGGACTTTTGGATGCGATTCCCCGATCTCGGCTCTAAATTCCAATTTTTTCAGGAATAGTTAATTCACCCTGTTCACCGATTCAATCCCTTTACCTTTAAAATATTCATAATCAAATTATTAAAATCTTCCTCTACTCCCAGTAGCGTACCCAAAATACAGTGCGCGCCATTTGGCGTACGGCTCTTTGTCCATAGCCGTCAAGCTAAGAAAAATTAGACTATATATTAATATTATGGGGGTTACTCCAAATTATTAAACACGACATAGTCGTTAAGTTAAGCCCCCATGTCTATTCGTATTCTTCTTATTTTCAGCACTCTATCGAGAACGGGGGCATTATACAAAAGTACAGTATTTTTGTGTTTGTAAAGTTGTAGTCCGGAAATAAAATAATAACTTTGCTGCAAGTTTAATATCCTAAAAAAACCAGATTTATTCTATGCCTAAAAGATACGAAATAAAAGAAAGCGCCAATAGTCATGTAGAAGAGCCGGCTATTGTTTATGGGTCTACTTCTCAGCATTATTCGTATGCCGATTATCGTACGTGGTTAGACGACAAAGTACGGGAAATCATTAATGGAATTGTCAGATTGATGCCGTATGCAGCAACAAGGACGCATGCCAAGGTATCTTCTAATATTTTTTACGGGTTAATGATGCACATAAAAAAAAGAAGAGGAAAGTGTGAGGTATATCACGCCCCCTTTGATGTGCGGTTATTCAAAAACGGCGAAACAGCCGATGATAAAATTGATACGGTGGTACAACCGGATATTTGTGTTATTTGTGATTTATCCAAGTTGGACGAACGGGGCTGTCTTGGAGCTCCCGATTTAGTAGTGGAAATTCAATCCCCTTCTACTGCCAAATACGATTTGACCGATAAATTTCTTGCTTACGAGACTTCCGGAGTGCGCGAATATTGGGTCGTTTTTCCAAAAACCAACTCCATAAAGATTTTCCATTTACAGGAAAACGGAAAATTTGACAAAGAAGAAGTTTTCACTCTTGAAAATACGATACATTCGAAAGTGTTAGAAGGTTTTGAACTTGATTTAAAGGAAGTTTTTCAGTGATTAGTGATTAGTGATAAAGTGATGAACAACAGGATAACTTTTCAGCAATTGCTTCCCTATCACTAATCACTTTATCACTCATCACTATTTTTTTATTTCACTTTTGACCCTTTCGCTATCATCAAGATAGGAAAAATGTATTCAACCATCCATTTTTCCGAGTAGTTGAGTTTTTCATTATACCCCCGCACATTCCAGCAGGCTTGGCGCACATCTGCCGCTTTCCAGCTACTTTTGGTCAGTACGTCGTGGACTGATTTTTCCGTCATCGAGCGTATCATTTTCCTGAGAAAACTCGGCACGCGCAATTTCCATTGCATATCCGTACCGACAGCCATCAGAAGGTCGGTCGAAAATCCTTGAAATGTGTAGAAAAATGCCTGTATGTCGGTCTGGCGTTTGCATTGCCTTTTGATAGAGGAGTCTATTTCATCGAAAAACTGCTCACTGTGTCCGTAATCCTGCATCAGGATTTTGCGGGAAGCCGTTTTTTCCGCCAGTCCCAAACGACCGTTTTGTGTCGGAATTTTCAACATTCGCTTAAACATTGCCAAGTCCGGCAACATACGGATGTTGGTTATTCCCAGGTTAGCAGCTATCACAGATTGAAAATAGACGCGGATAAGAGAGATATACTCCTCTTCCCTTGCCCGTATCTTTTCTTCCATCTCCTCTTTTTTACTCATCAATTTTGAAAGGATACCCATATAATTCTATATTTGATTTTAAATTAAATTTGTCCGGCAAAGATAGTGATTTTATTCGCTTGTTCCCTTTATTTTTTGCCATTGTTCGTCCGATAAGACTTTTTGATAATTAATTTCTATGTCTTCAGACAGTTTTTGAATTGTTTGCGCACGCTCTTTACAATCGGGGTGAGAGGAAATCCATGTCGCAAAAAAGATGTTGTCTTCCTCTTTGGATAGACGTAAAAATAGATTTGCCATTCCGGTAGTCGTTATATTCGCCTGTTGTAAATAAGCGACGGCTGTTGCGTCTGCCTCTCTTTCCAACGAACGGTTATAAGCCGATGATGATATCGTCTTTCCGGTTTGTGTTATGATATCCCCACCTTTTCCGAGCACTTGACCTAATAGTATTTGGAACCCTATCTCTTTGAGCAATAATTTCATTATGTGCCCTTTTTCCATGTGGGCAATTTCGTGCGCCATCACGCCGGCAAGTTCCGTTTCGTCCTCACATGCGGTCAGAAGTCCCGAATAGACTACCATGCGCTTGTTAGGAAAAGCGAAAGCATTCACTTCCTGGTTTTTCAGGCAATATATCTTTATGGATGAATGGTCGATGTCGTTTGCTTCGCAAATATGTATTAATAAAGTATTTAAAGATGCAGTAATTGTATCTTCCGTAATCTGTTCCTGTTTTTCCAGATAGTATTTTTCGTATGCGTTGCCTAATAATTTTTCAAAGCTAAAGGACGGATAGTTGAAAACCCTCATCCAGTCGACCAGGGAAAAACAATAAAATACCGCACCAAATATGGCAATCGAAATAAGTGTTTGTTGAATTATTTTTTCTTTCACACGTAATTATTTTATTAATTAAATCAAGGCTTGCATATCAAATGAGTGAGATTCCCATACAGATACCATTCTATATTTTCCCCTTTGCGAACTTTTATGGCTGATATGATCGTTGCGACATATTCTATTATGTTGAAAAGAACTACCGTAAAAAGGTATGCAAAGTATAAGGAGGAAAAAGGAAGCTCGCCAAAAACAATAATGCGTACAGTCCACCAGAAAAGGACACAATTGGTACAAAATAGCGGAATTTGGGAAATCAGCGCCTGCGTACAATGCCACTTAACGAAGTAAGGGCTTTTCCTGTTTGCAAAATAGAAAAAAAAGGTCGAAATAAGATTGATCAATGGAAAAGGCAGTCCGACCATCATAACGGCAAGCGACATTAAGTAACTGTAGGATGCCGATTCATATTCACTTTCTCGTGCGTAGTCTATCATAAATTTTTACTTATGTTCCAAATCCAGTTGGATAAAAAAAGAATGAAAAGAAGGATAAGTATCCATTTTTTGGAAAGAGTATTTCCCATTTTTTGCCAAAAATCAAAGAGAGTTGTTTTCCGGAAAAGCATATCCCATATCATCCAAAAAGGAAGTATAAGTAATATGGAAAATAATAAAATTCCAATCGGATTTAATAAAATCGAACCTCCAATGTTTCCATGTAATAATTCACATAAAGCCCTCGTCGATCCGCAAGCGGGACATGGAATCCCGTAAATCCGCTTGAATAAGCAAACGGTAAAACCTTCGTCTCCGGTTGAGCTAAATGAAAAAATAAGCCAAACATACCCGGCAATGCAAGCTATTGTCGCGAATATGTACAGACTTTTTTTTTATTTTTGAATATATTGGATTTCACTATAAACTGAGCATTTGTAACTTTTTCAAATTACTTTCTTTGGTTGCGCCCATGATCAGGAAGTAATCGACAATTGTCCATATTCCAAGTCCGCCGCATGTCAATAATTTGGCAACGCCCAATCCGATGTCTCCAATTAAGAAACGGTCAATACCCAGACCTCCTCCCAAAAATGAAGCTAATAGTATCATCATTGGGTCTTTGAAAGAGATTCCTTGCAGGAGTACCCATCTTGAATTGTCCACTTCGTTTAATTGTCTTTGGATTTGCGGGAGCGACATTTCAGGAAAGTATTTTCCATTTGCCATTAAGAAAAAGTCTACTTTTTGTGAATCCATCGTTTTATGTTTTTAAATTATTTTTCACAAAAGTAACTTTTATTTTCGTTTATGACAAATCTATTTCAATTTTTTCGCCACCAATAAATCATAATTTATTTTGTAGCGACAGGTTGTAAGAATTATTGCTTTTTCCAAGTTTCAGTTCTTGAAAAACCGTATTTAGAGCCGGTAGCACTTATAGTGCCGTCCTCTTTCACCGTCACCTTAAACTTTACTTCATCTCCTTCCACCGGTCGGTACGCTCTTCCGTCAATATATTTACCTTCTCCGTCATATTTCAAGCCGGTAATATTTACTAACCCCATGAGTGGTCTTTCCCGTAATGATTTATCCGAATTATTAACGTCTTTTTTCGGGTTTCCTTTCTCATCATTGGGTTCTTTCAACCAAACAATCTTGCCGGAATAGGTGTTACCCGATTTATAGAATTCAATCTTCGATTTGCCATCGGCTTTTAAATAAGTACCTACAATCGCATCCGCGTTTTGTCCAAAAATAAAGAATCCGCTAAAAGCAAATAATAGTGTGCAAAAAATCTTTCTCATCTGTATAAAATTATTAATGGTTAAAATTTCGTTTATAATTCAAATGTAAAATTATAAAATGTATTTAAAAAAACTATTATCTCAGAAGCTGTTTGAATTATTAATGCAAATCAAGCGTTAAATTTTCTTGCCTTTTTAGCCTCGTTAGAGGCGTAATATTGGTAGAAAATACGTTTTTCCCTTATCCTAAGTTCCATTAGGAACGAAATATGTTTTATATTCCGCCCCTAACGGGGCTTTGGTTGTGGGGGATATTCCTTCCTACCAATATTTCGCCCCTAAAGGGGCTTTTTTTATCAGCAGAGAATAACTCAAACAACTTCTCATTCTTTATTTATAATCCCCGTCCTTTTCAGCAACGGCTCAATCGTAGGCTCCTGTCCTCTGAAACGCTTATACAGGATCATCGGATGTTCGGTTCCTCCTCTGGAGAGGATTTCGGATCGGAAGGCTTCCGAGGTCGCTTCGTCGAATATGCCGTTTTTGCTGAACATCGAAAAAGCGTCGGCATCGAGGACTTCCGCCCATTTGTAACTATAATATCCCGCAGCATATCCGCCGGAAAAAATGTGGTTGAATTGGGAACTCATTAAAGTTTCTTTTACCACAGGTAATATTTGGGCAGATTCCCAGGCTTTTTGCTCAAATGCCTTCACATCGCCTTCAAACTCCGTGTTTAGCGTGTGCCACCCCATATCCAGCAGGACAAAGCTCAACTGCCGCAAGGTCTGGTAACCGACATTGAAATTGGCGGCATTTTTAATTTTTTGAATCAATGCTGCCGGAATTTTCTCCCCGGTCTTGTAATTGATTGCAAATCCGTCCAGGTATTCTTTTTCCAACGCCCAGTTTTCCATTATTTGGGAAGGAAGTTCCACAAAATCCCTGTATACGCTTGTTCCCGAAAGGCTTTCATACGTGGCATCGGCAAGCATACCGTGGAGCGCATGACCGAACTCGTGCAAGAAAGTCGTTACCTCATCAAAGGTTAACAGAGAAGGAAGAGAGTCTGTCGGGCGAGTGAAATTCATTACAATGGAGATGTGCGGACGATGATTTATACCGTTTTCATCTATCCATTGACCCCTGTATTCAGTCATCCAGGCGCCGTTTCTTTTTCCTTCCCTCGGAAAAAAGTCAGTGTAAAACACAGCTAAAAAAGAGCCGTCTTTGTCGAACACCTCATAAGCCTCCACTTCAGGATGATAAACCGGTATTTTTTCGTTTTTCCTGAATTGAAGTCCAAACAGTTTTGTGGAGAGACCTAAAACACCTTTTTTTACATTTTCCAACTCAAAGTAAGGCTTCAACAATTCGTCGTTGATGCTGTATTTCTCGTCGCGCAGTTTTTCGGAATAGTAAGACCAGTCCCAAGGCATTATTTCAAAACCGGCTCCTTTCTTGTCGGCATACAATTGTACTTCGGCTATTTCCGCTTTGGCTACCGGCTTGTAGGCATCCAGCAACTTGTCGACCAGATTGTATACATTTTCTGTTTTTTCAGCCATCCGTTTGCGGAGTACGTATGAAGCGTAATCATCGTAACCCATTAAACGGGCAATTTGAAGACGGATGTTTACTATCTCTTTGACTACCGGTCTATTATCCAATTCCTTGTCGATCGCTTTCGTGTTAAAAGCCAAGTAAAGCTCTTTACGCAACTCCCTGTTGTCGGCATATTTCATAAACGGTACGTAGCTCGGTGCGGAAAGGTCGAACAGCCAGCCTTCGACATTTTTTTCCCTCGCTTTCATCGCCGCCGCATCCCTGATGCTTTTAGGCAATCCGGACAGTTTCGATTCTTCGGTGATTATCAATTGATATTGATTGGTTGCTTTCAGCACATTTTGTCCGAATTGGAGTTCAAGCAGGCTCAGTCTTTTGGATAATTCGCGGTATTTCTCCTTCTCTTCCGGATTGAGATTGGCTCCCCGGCTTACAAAGGCGTCATAAGTCTGCTCAAGGAGTGTTTTTCCCTCCGGCGTAAGATTGAGCGACTCTTTTTGTTCATAAACAGAATGGACGCGGGCAAACAGTCTTTCATTTAAAAAGATGTTGTTGCTATGTTCTGTCTCTTCGGGAGCAATTTCGTTGGCGAGATTGTCCATTTCATCGCTTGTTTCAGCGCTCAGCAGGTTGTAAAAAACACGCTGAACCATTGAAAGCTTGGAACCCGAACGTTCGAGAGCGACAATTGTGTTTTCAAATGTCGGATTTTCTTCGTTTTCAACGATGTTTTTTATCTCTTCTTCATGCAATCTTATTCCTTCACGGATAGCCGGCAAGTAATCTCCTAACTTGATTCTGTCAAACGGAATTGTCTGATGAGGAGTTTGAAACTCCTGAAAAAAGATATTTTTTTCTGTTTTCATACACGAATTTATAAGTAAAATAAGAGGTAATCCTTTCATAAAAGAACCCAAAAGTTGTTTAAATTGAGGGATTTTGCACATAATTTTCTTGGTTTTTATTTTAATCTTATATAACAAATAATGCAGGCATGATGTTTTTGGTTAAAAATTTCGAGTGCAAATATACGACATTTTATTTTTATACATCACTAATTTTTTTCTTTCCGAATCACTGGGCAAATGGCATTAAAAAAACTCATTTTTACCCAATGTTGCTTAGTTAAGGTTAGATTCCTCACTCCACTTCGTTACGTTCGGAATGACAGCCTCATTCCGAGAACATTATGGAAATGAAAGCGGCGGCGAAACCGCCGCTTTTATCTCCCCTACTCCACACTGGAAACGCCTGTCATTCCGAACGTAACGAAGTGGAGTGAGGAATCTCCTGCAATTAGTTAGCCCTGGGCAAATGCCATAAATTAGGATATTAAAAAAAATTAATGTATGTTTGCCTTAATTATTAATCATCATGAAAATATAATATGAGAAATTTGATTTATGCTTTAGGCTTGTGGTACGTATGCGGATTATTGGCTTATTCTCAAGATTTTAAACTAAACATAAACTCCGGTTATTTTCAAAACCAAGGGGTAGACGTAATGGCATTCGACGATATTTATCCCGAAGGGCATCAAAGTGGCGTGAGCATTATTATGCATGGTAACCGTGTAGCAACCTGCGGAGATATCCGGTTCGAACCTACGCCCGGACAATGGCAGCCGGTGCCGAAGCAGGGTGAGCGAAAAATGGATGCCGACGCCAATACGATTACGACACGCCTTAGCTTTCCCGACTCTGCGCGCCACAAAACAGGTTTCAATCCGATGATTTATCCCGACTTTGTATTCAATTACACGGTGACAGTCAAAGGCGAAGGAGCATCGGTGATTATCACGGTCGATTTAGACCGCCCCATTCCGGCTAAATATGCGGGTAAAATCGGTTTCAACCTGGAATTGTTCCCCGGCGCTTTGTTTGATAAGCCATGGATTATGGATAACCAGCATGGAATATTTCCCCGTCAACCTAACGGACCGGTATTGGTACAGTCGAGAAATTATACACACACAGGCAATTTCAATCCCGACGGTAAGGCTGACCTTGAACGCCTGTCGGGATACCAACGCGGATATAACCCCATACTGGCTGACGATATAATTGCCGCGCCCTACGCCGTAGGAAAGCGTTTCGTTGTACGTCCCGACGACCCTGCCAACAGATTCGTTATCGAGACCAAGGGAGCAGACCTGGAACTTTACGACGGACGCATGAATCATAACAACGGCTGGTTTGTTGTTCGTAGCGACATTGCTACCGAAACAACCGTTGAAGCGGTCAAGTGGGTAATTACGCCCAACGTCATGGACGGCTGGAAATACAAGCCGGTGGTGCAAACCTCCCAGTTGGGCTACCATCCGGCACAACCGAAAGTTGCCATTATAGAAATAGACAAACGCGAAAGCAGCCGCGAAGTTCCGTACCTCTGCAAGATTACGGAGAACGGCGAACAGAAAGTCCTTTCAGACGCAGGGAAGGAATGGGGACAATTTCTGCGGTACAACTACCTGAAATTCGATTTCTCGGACATCAAGGAAGAAGGTTTGTACAGGGTGCATTACGGATCGTCCGCTTCTTCCATTTTCAAGATAGCCCGCGATGTTTATGACCGTGGAGCCTGGCAGCCGGTATTGGAATATTTCCTGCCGGTGCAAATGTGCCATGTCCGCGTGAATGAAAAGTATCGCGTATGGCATGATTTCTGTCACTTGGATGATGCCCGTATGGCTCCTGTCGACTACAACCACATCGACGGATACGTTCAAGGTCCTTCGACACTGACGAAATACAATCCGGGCGATGTCGTTCCGGGACTAAACGTGGGCGGCTGGCACGACGCCGGAGATTTTGACCTGCGCGTCGAATCGCAAGCGGGAGAGTGTTATGTACTTGCCTTGACCTACGAAGCTTTCAATGTTAACTACGATGCTACCTCTATCGACCAATCCAAGCGAATAGTAGAAATACACGAGCCGGACGGTAAGAACGACATACTCCAGCAAATCGAACACGGCATGTTGTCCGTCGTCGGAGGATACCGCGCATTAGGAAGGCTCTACCGCGGAATTATCTGCAACGATTTGAGGCAGTATGTGCTGCTGGGCGATGCCGGCGCTATGACCGACGGCATAACGGGAAACAACGATGACCGCTGGGTTTTTACCGAAGACAATCCTTACCGCGAACTGAGGGCTGTTGCTGGTCTGGCTGCCTCGTCGCGCGCCTTGAAAGGATTCAACGACACGCTAAGCGCACAGGCGCTCGAAGCTGCCGAGGCTTTGTTTAAAACGACGGTAGTTGACAAAGCAAACGAAAGGGTTAAAGCCGCCAAAATACAGGCTGCCGTCGAGCTATTTCTCACTACTGGCGGAAAGGTTTACAGGGATTACCTTATTTCGGAAACCAAATACATTACTGCAAATATCGACCGTATAGGCTGGTTTGCCGGCAGGGCTGAGAAAAAGATGAATGATGCCAAATTCTCCAAAGCCGTTAAGGATGCGCTGCCTAAATACAAGGCGCAATTAGAGAAACAGATAGCCGAAACGCCTTACGGCATACCTTACCGTCCGCATATCTGGGGAGCCGGCTGGGACATTCAGCGTCTGGGTTTCGAATACTATTTTCTACACGCATCCTACCCTGAAATATTTGGGACGGATATGGTGTTCAACGCGCTTAACTTTATACTCGGATGTCATCCCGGCTCCAATACAGCCTCCTTTGCTTCGGGCATAGGTGCGAAATCAGCTATTCCGGGTTATGGGTTGAACAGGGCGGACTGGTCGTATATTCCGGGAGGGGTGATATCGGGGACGGCGTTGATACGTCCTGATTTTCCGGAGTTGTTGGAGTTCCCTTACCTTTGGCAGCAAGTGGAGTATGTGATGGGGGGCGGGTCGACGCATTATATGTTTTTGGTGTTGGCGGCGCAGAAGATGTTGGATAAATAAATCAGTAAAATTAAAAAATATATCATTGAAATACGCTGATTATTAATAATATAAGTTAGTAACAAATGTGTTACTAACACGCTTGTTACTAGTAAAAAATCGGTTGTGGTTAAAAAATATGGGTATAAAATTTTAATAACGTAATTTCTAAAATATGGATACCGAAATTTTTAGAAAACAGGTAGAAGAAGAACTAAAAAAGATGAGCGGAGAACAAATTGTTTTCTTTGCATGGTTATGTGCTGTAAGGGCATTACCCTTCTTATGCTCCGAAGGTAATTTTAATTATTGGAGAGAAAAAGATCTACAGCGATATTTATATGCTATTTTTCGAGCTTTAGATACGAACGTTTATTATAGTGCCGCCTACTCCAGAGCCTACGCCGACACAGCCGACAGAGTCAACATCTGGGATGCCGCCAGAGCCTACGCTGACACCGTCCAAGCGGCCTACGCCGCCGCCAAGGCTGATGCCGATGCCGACACAGCCAACACCGTCGGCATCGCCGCAGCTTACGCCGACGCCAACGCCGCCTACGCCTTCGCTAGAGCCACTCACGACTCCTATGAAGAAGACTGCGCCTACGTCGCTGCCTTCGAAGCCGAAGCCAATGCCAAAACCAGAGCCGCCGCCAGAGCCGTTGCCAGCACCGTCCCCCCTGGTGCCGCCGCTGCCCTAACAACAATTATGCAAAACATCCTTTTAACCGATATAAAGGAGATAAAAAATAAGATAAAGATTTCCAATAACGATTTGAAATGGTATGGGGAAATATGGGATAATTTTCAAAAAGTATTGAAAAAGGAAAGTTGTAAATATTGGGGAGATTTATATAAGGACATTTTTGAAAAATCTTTTGAGTTAAATGAGTTGGATAAAGAGGCGCTTAAAAGACGGATGAATGTTCCGAAAGAAATTCAGGAACAAGGAGCTACTGCTGTGGCTGCCTATTTGGTAGAACTGGAAAAAGATGCAACACATCTGAATGAAGCGCGTATCATTATTTTAGGAGAGAAAGGGGCTGGAAAAACCTGTTTAGCCCGTAGGTTAGTCAATCCGGATGCTGATATGACTACAGAAGAAGAAAGTACTGCCGGAGTGAACACTTTGCTTTGGAATCAGGATGATATCAATATTCATATCTGGGATTTTGCAGGGCATACCGTTACTCATGCCGTACATCAGTTTTTTCTTTCGGAGCGTTGTTTGTATATTTTGGTGTATGACGGACGTACAGAAGAACGAAACCGGCTGGAATACTGGCTCAACCAAATGAAAAATTATGGCGATAAATCGGAAGTATATATCCTTATCAATAAAAGAGACCCACATCCTCCCAAAATTCCCATTACCACTTTGAAAGAAAATTATCCTGTTATTGATTGTTATACCTTGTCAATTAAGGACGAAAAGGATAAATTGGAAAATTTCCGCAAAGTGGTGACCAGATATATCAAAAATAATCCTTCATGGAGTAATCAAGTGATTCCTGCCAATTATTTCAATGTGAAGAAAGAGTTAGAGCAACATTTTGCCGATAACAAAAAGGAAGAATACATTGACATTGCTAAATTTAAAGAAATTGCAAAAAAAATAATGTCGATGACCCGGACAAATTACTGAAACATCTGCATGCCTTAGGAATTTGTCTGCACTATGATATGGAAGATTTTGACACGCTGGTATTGAATCCCGAATGGATCAGTCAGGGGATTTACAAAATTATCAACTGGGTGCACGAGCAAGAAAAGTATTCGATATCCGGCGTCGATTTTCCGACAGTATTTGAAGATGAAGCGAATCGTTTCCCTGTGGATAAACACTTATTTCTTTTTAAATTGATAAAACGTTACGAGTTGGCTTATGAAACAGAAAAAAGTGGGCGTTTAATCATCCCTCACCTATTGCATGAAGACCGTCCTAAAATATTGCCCGATTTTCCTGTAGGTGAAAGCCTGATGCTTCGTTACAAAGCAGAACAACCCTTACCACCCAATACCATTTCCCGTTTTATTGTACGGCACAATGAAGAGATAAAAAAAGAGGGAAAAGAGTTTTTTGCATGGCGTTACGGCGTTGTGCTGGAAGATGAAACCGGCTCCATAGCCTTAGTCAGGGAATCGAAAGAAGAACGTATGATAACCGTTTCGGTGAAAGGAAATAACAAGACAGCTTATCTGAATAAGTTGCGGGAAACTTTGAATGACATATTTAATTCATATAAAAGCAAGAAACCGGAGTTGCAATACAGAATAGAACGTTTTGGACAAATCCCCGATTATATAGAAAAAAATAATCCTCTTTGGTTGTCGGACAGCAAGATTTACAATCACCTCATTGATAATCGCTCTTATTATGATGATTATTCCGGCAAGGATATATCCATACCACCAATTGTTCGGGATTTTAACATTACTGTTGATACTTTAATTATGGGGGGACAAGGGCATCGCATTGACAGGTCTACCCACATTACTGTTTCTTTACCCAATGACTTACGCAAAGAAATAGAAAGCATTATACCTCAAATAGCAGCTATTGCCAATGATTTGTCCGAAGAACAAGAAGAAGTCATGGCAGAATTAAAACAGATAAATGCCCAACTTAATAAAAAACAACCCACGATTCCTAAAATTAAATCCGCTTTTTCATCAATACATGGTATTTTATGCGGAATAGCAGCTAACGCTGCAACGGATCCGGTAATAGCAGGAATTACAACGATTTTAAAAGGACTTGGAGCATTAGGAGGCTAACAGAAAAGATTGCAACATCACTTTGTATCATCTCATTAACCATGTGTTAAAGGAGAAACGGGATCGCCTTAAAGCGACTCTTGCTTTTTTGTATAGTACAGATATTCAGCAAGTAATTTTGGCTCACCCATAAAAGTTGTGGAGTTAAAAAACATTGAAACTTAATTTTCACCTAATTTTCCTAACAAAACAACCTAAGTAGCAGCGAGTTATAATTATACTAATACCTAATTACCTAATTTTTCTTTTTATCTATTGTTTGCTGATAAAATTTAAGAAACGTTTCATATTCTTCCGTATAACTTTGTTTGTTATGATGCTCTTTCTGATTTCGAATATAATTACAAACCTTGGCTATATCTCTTTTGGACACTGAAAAGGCAGAACAGGACTGTTGCCACTGAAATAAACCAATACATAATTTGTTATCATTGATAAAATGTTCTGAACTATTTGCAATTATAGTCGCTAAACTCTCTTCATCTATACCGGACGCCCGGGAAACAAGAAAATGGACATGTTCCGGATTGGCATAAATGGCATACAATTGACAAGCACTATTATTGACAATTCCTGTAATGTATTTTTCAATTCTTTGACGATGTTTTTCAAAAATGAGAGGCATACGATTTAAGGTAGTAAACACAAAATGCGTGTAAAGATTATTGTATTCAACTTTCATTTTAAAACAAAAAATAGATTTATTAAGGCGCAAATATACATAAAAAATTAGGTAATTAGGTTGTTATCTTGAAACTTTTTTTAGCTACTGAGGTTGTTTTGTTTGGAAAATCAGGTAAAAATTAGGTTTCAACGTTTTTTAATTTTCTTAATCGGCTATTATCTTCTACTGTGTTACGCTTGTTACTAACAAAAAATGATTATCTTTACCGCTAAAATTAATCAATTTCACCATGAAAAACTTACTCTTAGCAATCTCATTCTTAATGATTGCAACATCATGCACAACAAAAGTATCGCAAGAAGCCCAAATGGTAGCGCAACTCAAACAGGAAATCGTACAAGACCTGACGGAAAACATCTTGCCTTTCTGGGCAAGCAAATCCCCCGACCCTTCCGGCGGCTTTTACGGAACATTGAATTTCGACGGAACGCCCCAAGCAGATGCCATGAAAGGAGGAATCCTGAACGCCCGTCTGGTATGGACATTCTCCTCAGCATACCGTATATTGAAAGACGAGCAATACCTGACGCTGGCTAACAGGGCGCAACGTTATTTCATCGACCATTTCATTGACACTGAGTATGGGGGTTCTTTTTACACGCTGAATGCCGACGGCACGCCTTTGAATATGAACAAAATTACTTACCAGAATGCTTATGCCATCTATTGCCTTTCGGAACATTATCGCGCTACCGGAAATAAAGAGAGTTTGGACGCTGCCATCGCAATATATAATAAACTTGTAGAATATGCCTACGATCCGGTGAACGGAGGCTTCATTGAGTTGTTTACACGCGAATGGCAAATGAACGAAGAAGAATACCCCAACAAAGGTGAAGGGTACCCCAAGACAATGAATGCCAACCTCCATGTGCTGGAAGCCTTTACCAATCTCTACCGCGTCTGGAATGACGAGGGCTTAAAGAGGCATTTGCAGGAAGAGATAGAGGTTATGACGCAAAAAGTGCTTAATCAGGAGACCTGGCACCAAAGGCTTTTCTTTACTATGGATTGGCAAAGTCAGCAAGATGTTGATTCTTATGGTCATGATATTGAATTTTCGTGGCTGTTGGTAGAAGCCGCCGAAGTGTTGGGCGACGAAGAGATTCTGAAAGATGCTCAACGCATTGCAGTAAACTTGGTTGTCACACAGTTGGAGCAGGGGGTGAACGAAAACGGATCCATGATTTATGAAAAATCAGGCGACCATGCTAATATCAACGTCGAATGGTGGCCTCAAACCGAAACGGTAATAGGATGCCTGAACGCGTGGCAAATCATCGGCGACAAAAAGTTTCTTGATGCCGCCGTGCATACTTGGAAGTGGATAAAGACCTACATGATTGACCACGAATACGGCGAATGGTACAGTAATGTCTATGCCGACGGCAAACCGCAGAAAGACCGTGTAAAAGCCAACCAGTGGCGTTGTCCTTATCATAATAGCCGCATGGGATTTGAGGTTTTAACGCGATTCCCTTGATATCCGAGAGTTTAAAATGAGTTTTTTAATGCGTTAGCCCTAACAATTTGCTTCCTGAATTGACGAATACAAAATTCTTTATTAAATTTGCGACTTCTAAATTTCAGCTAAAAAACGCATAATGAATATCTCGTATAATTGGCTAAAACAATATATCAATCTGAATATTGAGCCCGAAGAAACGGCAAAAGTGATGACGTCCATTGGTTTGGAAGTCGGTTCGGTCGAAGAAGTGCAAACGATTAAAGGCGGGCTTGAAGGATTGGTTGTGGGCGAAGTATTGGAATCTGTTGATCATCCCGATTCCGATCACTTGCACGTTGCCAAAGTGAACATCGGCGCCGGCGAGCCGTTGCAGATTGTCTGCGGCGCCCCCAACTGCCGTGCAGGATTAAAAACAATCGTAGCAACAATCGGAACAAAACTCTATTCGGGAGAGGAAGTATTTACCATTAAAAGATCCAAAATTCGCGGAGCCGAATCTTTCGGGATGCTTTGTGCGGAAGACGAGATCGGAATCGGAACAAGCCATGCCGGAATCATTGAGCTACCTGCCGAAACCGAAGTGGGAACATTAGCCAAAGATTTTTACAACATAAAAAGCGATTATGTAATTGAAGTCGACATTACTCCTAATCGCATCGACGCAGCCTCCCATTACGGAGTTGCGAGAGACCTTGCCGCCTACTTCAAGCAACACGACGCTTCGGTCAAACTCCAAAAACCGGACGTAAGCGGCTTCAAGGTTGAAAATAATAATTACCCCGTCAAAGTAACCATCGAAAATACGGAGGCTTGCCCCCGCTATTCGGGTGTGACAATCGCAGATGTGACAGTAAAAGAGTCGCCCGAATGGCTGCAAAACATATTACATACCGTTGGGCTCCGTCCGATAAACAACGTGGTGGACGTAACCAACTACATGCTTTATTCAATGGGACAACCGCTGCACGCTTTTGATGCAGACAAAATCGCCGGAAAGCATGTGATTGTAAAAACATTGCCGGAAGGAACCAAATTCACCACATTAGACGGTATAGAGCGTAAACTTAACGCCGCCGACCTGATGATTTGCGACGAAAAGGAAGGAATAGCTATCGGCGGCGTTTTCGGCGGACTACACTCCGGCGTGACCGAATCAACTAAAAACGTATTTCTCGAAAGCGCCTATTTCAACCCGGTTTACATCCGTAAAACAGCCCGTCGACACGGATTGAGCACAGACGCCTCTTTCCGCTTTGAACGTGGTTGCGATCCAAACAACACGATTTACAATCTTAAACTTGCCGCACTGCTAATCAAAGAAGTGGCAGGCGGAACCATCTCTTGCGAAATATCCGACATTTACCCTGCGGCAATAAATCCTTTCCGGGTTGATATTACCTATTCAAAAATCAACTCCCTGATAGGAAAAGAGATACCCAAGGAGACAATCAAAAGCATTCTTGCCGGATTAGAAATCTCGATCGAGGAAGAAAATAGCGACACATTAGTCCTAAATGTCCCAACCTACCGTGTAGACGTACAACGCGACGTAGACGTAATCGAAGACATCCTCCGAATCTACGGCTACAACAACGTATTGCCCGGAACTTCCTTAAATTCCTCCATCACCTTCTCGTCCAAACCCGATAGCCACAAGCTTCAAAACCTCATCTCCGAGCAGTTAACCAGTTGCGGATTCAACGAGATTCTGAACAACTCGCTCACCAAAGCAGGCTACTATGCCGAGTCGGGAGCTTATCCGGCAAGCCGTTCAGTTATGATTATCAATCCGTTAAGCGCCGACCTCAATGCCATGCGCCAAACATTACTATTCGGTGGATTGGAAAGCATTGCCTACAACATTAACCGGAAAAATGCCGATATTAAGTTTTACGAATTCGGAAACTGCTATTACTATAACGCAAGTCAAGCGTCCACACCCGAAAATCCGTTGAAACCCTATTCTGAAGATTTTCACCTGGGCATCTGGTTAAGCGGAAATAAAACAGCTCAAAGCTGGATTCAAAAACAGGAAAAAACAACCTTCTACCAACTGCGCGCTTACGTAGAAAATATCCTGATCCGTCTGGGCGTGAACACTCAAAAAATGGTTTACGGATCTTACGACGATGAACTTTTTCTTGAAGGTCAGACAATCTATACTCCAAACGGCAAACAACTTGTCGTGATGGGAATGGTAGACCACAAACAGTTGAAAAAATTTGATATAGAAAACGATGTTTACTTTGCCGACCTGAATTGGCAAAACATATTGTTCGAAATAAAAAAGCACAAAATCTCTTATTCGGAAATTTCCAAATTCCCTGAAGTAAAGAGGGACTTGGCACTTTTATTGGACAGGAATGTAACTTTTTCGGAAATAGAAAAAATAGCCGTCGAAATAGGACGTAAATTATTGAAAGAGGTATTTCTTTTCGACGTTTATGAAGGTAAAAATCTGGAAGACGGAAAAAAATCGTATGCAATTAGCTTTATTTTGCAGGATGATACTAAAACATTGACTGACGAACAGATTGATTCGATTATGAATAAATTGATTAAAAATTTTGAAGAAAAATTAGGAGCAAAAATAAGATAAAAAGATATGGGAAGAGCATTTGAATATCGCAAAGCAAGAAAAATGAAACGTTGGGGCAACATGGCTCGCACGTTTACGAAATTAGGCAAGGAAATCTCCATGTCGGTAAAAGCCGCAGGAGGCGACCCAGACAGTAATCCACGCTTGCGCGTGTTGATACAAAACGCAAAGGTTGCCAATATGCCGAAGGAAAATGTGGAACGCGCTATCAAAAAAGCATTGTCGAAAGACGAAGCCGATTACAAAGAGGTAGTTTACGAAGGATACGGTCCGTTTGGCATCGCCGTTGTGGTAGAAACGGCTACCGATAATCCGACCCGCACTGTAGGTAATGTCCGCAACTACTTTAATCGCAACGGCGGATCATTGGGAACATCCGGCAGTTTGACATTCCTTTTCGAACACAAGAGCGTTTTCAAAATCAAACCGAAAGAAGGGATTGATTTGGATGAGCTGGAACTTGAATTGATTGATTTCGGCGCAGACGAGATTTTTGCCGATGAGGATGAGATTGTAATTTACGCTACGTTTGAATCATTCAATAAAATCCAGAAACATTTTGAAGAAAACAGCTTCGAAATCTTAAGCGCCGAATTTGAACGTATTCCGAATGAACAGAAAGAACTGACCGCCGAACAGCGCGAGCAGGTTCAAAAGATGTTGGATAAAATGGAAGATGATGAGGATATACAGAATGTATATCATAATATGAAAGAAGAGGAGGAATAAAAATATATGTTTGAAAATTTAGGAGAAAGACTCGAACGTTCCTTTAAGATACTGAAAGGTGAAGGAAAAATTACCGAAATCAACGTAGCCGAAACGCTCAAAGATGTAAGAAAAGCGTTGCTGGACGCCGACGTTAATTACAAAGTCGCCAAAACCTTTACCGAAACGGTGAAAGAAAAAGCGTTGGGACAAAACGTATTAACGGCAGTGAAGCCAAGCCAGTTGATGGTCAAAATTGTCCACGACGAATTGGCGGCGCTGATGGGTGGAACCAGCGTGGATATCAACCTTACCGGAAAACCGTCCGTCATCCTGATGTCCGGATTGCAAGGTTCGGGAAAAACAACCTTTTCGGGAAAACTCGCGCTGATGCTCAAGAGCAAAAGGGGCAAAAAACCCCTTTTGGTTGCAGGCGACGTTTACCGTCCGGCTGCTATCGAACAGTTGCGGGTATTGGGAACCCAAATCGACGTTCCGGTATATACGGAAGAGGAGAATAAAAATCCGGTTCAGATTGCGCAAAATGCGATCCAATACGCAAAAGCCCACGGAAATGATGTGGTCATAGTCGATACCGCCGGACGTCTGGCGGTAGACGAACAGATGATGAACGAAATTTCGGCTATCAAACGCGCCGTTGAACCTCAGGAAATTCTCTTTGTTGTCGACTCCATGACCGGACAGGATGCGGTAAACACAGCGAAAGAGTTTAATGACCGCCTGAATTTTGACGGAGTAGTTTTGACAAAATTGGACGGAGATACTCGCGGTGGAGCTGCGCTTTCGATTCGTTCGGTCGTGACAAAACCGATAAAGTTTGTCGGAACCGGCGAAAAGATGGAAGCCATCGACGTATTTCACCCCGAACGTATGGCAGACCGTATTCTCGGAATGGGCGACATCGTTTCGCTGGTTGAACGCGCACAGGAACAATTTGACGAAGAGGAAGCGAAGCGCCTGCAAAAGAAAATCGCCAAAAATCAGTTCGATTTTAACGACTTCCTGAGCCAGATTCAACAAATCAAAAAAATGGGTAACCTAAAAGACTTGGCATCCATGATTCCAGGAGTAGGCAAAGCCCTGAAAGATATTGATATAGACGACAACGCATTCAAAGGAATAGAAGCAATCATTCATTCCATGACCCCTTTGGAACGCAGCAATCCGGACATCTTGAACGGTTCGCGCCGGCAACGCATCGCCAAAGGAAGCGGAACTACCGTTCAGGAAATAAACCGTTTGCTAAAGCAATTTGAAGAGACCCGGAAAATGATGCGCATGGTCACTCAAAATCCGGGAAAATTAAAATTTGGAAAAAGATAAAAAACAGTTATGCAACTAATTGACGGAAAAGCCATTGCCGACCAAGTGAAGCAAGAAATTGCACAGGAAGTCGCAGAAATCAAAGCAAAAGGAGGAAAAACTCCGCATCTGGCAGTGATCATTGTCGGTCACGACGGAGGCAGTGAAACATACGTATCACATAAAGTAAAATCGTGCGAACAAGTCGGCTTCAAATCAACAAAAATTTGTTTTGAAGACGATATAACCGAAAAAGAGCTATTAGAACAAATCGAAATATTGAACAACGATGTGGATGTAGACGGCTTCATTGTTCAACTTCCTTTGCCGAAACATATTTCCGAACAGAAAGTAATCGAAGCGATCGACTATCGCAAAGATGTAGACGGTTTTCATCCGATCAATGTAGGACGCACCTCTATTGGATTGCCTTCTTTTATTTCAGCTACACCTGCCGGAATTTTGGAACTATTGAAACGTTACAAAATCGAAACCTCCGGAAAACATTGTGTTGTCATCGGCAGAAGCAATATCGTAGGAAAACCAGTAGCCTCCCTGATGATGCAAAAAGGGTACCCGGGCGATTCGACCGTAACAGTTTGCCACAGTCGCACGAAAAACATCAAAGAGATTTGTCTGCAAGCGGATATTATCATTGCCGCCATCGGTTCGCCTAATTTTGTAAAAGCAGATATGGTGAAAGAGGGAGCGGTCGTCATTGATGTCGGAACGACGCGTGTACCTTCTACTGAGACAAAAAGCGGTTGGAAGCTGACCGGCGATGTTGATTTTGATGATGTGGCGCCAAAATGCAGTTTTATTACTCCTGTTCCGGGTGGCGTGGGTCCGATGACGATTTGTTCGTTGTTGAAGAATACGCTTTTGGCAGGGAAGAAAGAGATTTATCAGTAAAAATCATTATCTTTGTAGAAAAACATTTAAAAATTAAATTATGAGTACTGCAATAATAGAAATCAAAAATGATCTTGCGTACAATTTTTTATATAATTTGGAACGTATGAATTTGCTTCGTATCGTTAGCCGTAAGAATGAACAGGAAAACAAAAAACAAAAATTGTCGGAACGCTTTTCTGGTAGTCTTTCGAGCGAAAGGGTGGATGAGTTGCAGAAGGAATTAAAAAATATGCGTAACGAATGGGAACGAGATATTTATTAGATACTAATACTGTCCTTGATTTTATGGGTAAAAAATTACCTGCAAAATCCCTTTTTTTCTTATCTGAAATAATTGATAATGAGATAAATATTTCGGCAATAAACAAAATTGAACTGTTGGGATTTTCTTTTGTAGAGCAAACCTTGATTGATTTTGTTTCTTTCTCCAAAGTTTATCCAATTGACGATGAAACAATAGACAAAACCATTGATTTACGAAAAAAATATAAAATAAAACTGCCTGATGCCGTTATTGCTGCAACTGCAATAATAAACGATTTTACACTGATAACGCATAATGTAAAGGACTTCCAAAAGATAACAGAATTGCAAATAATAGATTCATATATGATATAACTATAAAAAATATCATGAAAATAAAATTAATCACTATCACCCTTCTTCTGTCTGCAACTATTTCCCTTAACGGATTTGCACAGGAAAAGAAAACAACAAAAGCAAAACTGAACGAAGCCACCGTCTTTTTTCAAGGAGCAGAACTAAATCATACCGCTACTTATTCATTGACTAAAGGGGAAAATGAGGTTTACATTGAAGGATTAAGTCCGAATATAGACAAAAATAGCCTGAAAATAAAGGCTTCCAATGGCGTAATTGTTTCGGCTTACGAATTTTCGACCGACTTTTTGACTGAAAACAAACCGGGAGCCAGCGTCCAAAAATTACAGGATTCGCTTGATATCTATGAAAAAAAGCTGGCGGAATTGAACATTGATATTGACATAACCACCAACCTCATCTCCTTCCTGCAAAAAGGAACATCCAAAAATGTAGATGGTTCCGAAAAGGGATTAGGTATTGAGGAACTGGTGAAAACAATGAATTACTACAAAACCAAGTCAAAAGAATTACAGGATGTTCAAGCGGACAATAACAAGAAAAAGAATGATTTAACACAGTCTGTCAGAAGATTAAAAAACCAGATAACACAAGAATCCACGAAAAACAATAAAACGTCGGGCATACTGAAATTGAACCTCTCCGCACCGCAAACGGCGACTTGTAATTTCATCATTTCATACTACACTGTCTCTGCCGGTTGGGCGCCTTATTACAACATTACAGTAACGGCTACCGACAAGCCGGTATCTATCGCCGCCAAGACCAAAGTCTTCCAAACCACCGGTTTAGATTGGGAAAAAGTGAAACTAACCCTCTCTACCTCTTCGCCGAGCAATGGTAAAATTGCACCGTTATTCCGTACATGGTTTTTGGATTTTTATAAACCAACATATAAAAAACAAGAACGGGAGGTTGTTCCAGAAAAGTCAAAATCAACTGATGCAGCTCAAAATACTTTTTCACCTACAATGTCAATGTCACAAACAGGTCATAGTTATGGACATAACGTTCGCATTCGAGGTACGTCAACCGGTGGTGATAACGACCCGTTGTATATAGTGGATGGAACGCCAATAACCGCATCAGGAAACGACAATCCGCTGGCTTCTATTAATCCGGCAGATATCATTTCTATGGAAGTATTAAAAGATGCTTCTGCCACAGCAATTTATGGTTCCCGCGCCACAAACGGAGTGGTACTGATAACAACCAAAAAAGGAGTTAGGGAAAACGACATAGAAGAGTACCTTACTCAAACAGAAAACGAATTGAACCGGATTTACAACATTGATATTCCTTACACGATACCCGGCAATGGAAAGGAACAAAGCATTGATTTACACACAGTAAATACGGATGCAGATTATAAATACTATTGCGTACCGAAGTTAGATACGGAGACCTACCTGCTCGCCGAAATTTCAGACTGGCAGAAACTCAACCTGTTGAGCGGTAGTGCATACGTCACTTATGACGGTACTTACATCGGCGAAACCTTTATTGACGCCAATACTACACACGAAAAACTTACGCTTACACTCGGCACAGACAAACGTGTAAGCGTAAAACGTGAAAAAATGCAGGATTACAGTAGTACCAAATTTTTAGGCAGTGACGTAAAACAAGTGTTTACTTACAAACTGACGGTCAGAAATAGCCAGAACAGACCGATAATGATGGTATTGAAAGACCAATATCCAGTTTCTACCCAAAAAAGCATTGAAGTAGAACTGTTGACAAAAGAGACAACCCCTTGGACAGCCAATAAAGAAGAGGTCGGCGTCCTTTCATGGGAAAATGAAATCGCTGCAGGCGAAACAAAGGAATACCGGATGAGTTATAGTGTAAAATACCCGAAAGGAAGCAGATTGAACTGGTAAAATGTTTTACACCCCCGATATATCAACCTCCCCATTCCTCCCCGAAGAAGAATCCCAACACGCCGTCAAAGTACTCCGCTTACAGGCAGGCGACCACATAGAATTGATTGACGGCAAAGGAGGATACTACAAAGCCGAAGTTGTTTTTCCCCATCACAAACGCTGCGAAGTACAAATTTTGGAAAAACAAACCGAGGTTCAAAAGTGTCCGCATCACCTGCACATTGCCATAGCTCCAACAAAAAACATCGAACGATTAGAGTGGTTTGCGGAAAAGGTGACCGAAATAGGAATAGACGAGATCACACCGGTTATTTGCCGTTTTTCCGAACGAAAAATAATCAAACATGACCGGCTGGAGAAGATTTTGATTTCGGCTATGAAACAGTCGTTGAAAGCCTATCTGCCCAAGTTGAATGAACAATGCTCTCTTGATGAATTTTTGAAACGTACGGATTCGGGACAACGCTTCATTGCGCATTGTTATAACGAAGAGACTAAAAAACTACTCTCTTCTCTCTATACTCCTCAACAAAATGTTACTATTTTGATTGGTCCTGAAGGCGATTTCAGTCCCGAAGAAGTTGAAAAAGCGCTGAAAGCGGGCTTCATTCCCGTATCATTGGGAGAAAACAGGCTTCGCACCGAAACGGCAGGCGTTGTGGCTTGTTGTATGGTGAATTATAGATTATAATTTTTCTTAATCCCATAAAAAAGAAAACTAATGATCGAATCTTTTTTCTCTTTCATTAAACTTTCCAATTCGCCTCGAATATAAGGAACTTCAAAGCCTTTCAAGGCATAGTGAACCATTAACGCCATAAAATCCGGATCCTGGATACTAAACGCCTTTTGTTCCATTCCTTCCTGCAATATCTCTTTAAGAATCCTTTTTTCCCTGAAATCAAGTTTCCGGCGGACTCGCTCAACATTTGCTGCATCCCTGAAAAAATCAGCTTTTAGATCGCCATTTCTATTCACAACCTCTTTGATAGCATCCATCCGGATAAATATGTACTCAACTAAGCGTTCTTCCGGACTTGTGTTTTTCTTCGCAACCAGTTTCAATTTATCGGCTAATTGAAAAAGCTCACTTTCCACTACGGCAAAATAAATCTCTTCCTTGCATTTAAAATAAGTATATAAAGTACGTCTTCCCTTCTGAGATGCCAATGCAATATCATTCATAGTGGTATTTTCAAAGCCTTTCACTGCGAAAAGTTTCCTTGCCACATCCACCAGCATCTCTTTTGTCTTTATTATACCCATTCAATCGTATTAATTGCACATTTAACCTATCAATGCGCAAAAATAAAGTTTATTTCAGGACTACAAACAACCTTGCTTCCTATTTTTAGAGATATATGTGTTAATAATTGGTAAAGAAAGCTACCGATATAATTTTTTCTTACCTTTGCCATTGAAAATAGCAGTAACAAGGGAATCCTGTGTTAGTCAGGAGCTGCCCCCGCAGCCGTAAATTCTATTTTAATTTTTGAGCATTCAAGTCACTGTTTTCGCAGAATATGGGAAGACGCTCAAAAAGGAATGAGCCGGAAAACCTTGCTGTTGTTTTAAAATCCGTAAATTATCGGGGAGATAGTTTCAGGTTGTATACCTTTCTGTTTCCCGTTGGTATTCTCTTTTAAACCAATGGAAATGATGCGAACATTTTTACTTTTCACCTTGCTTTTGTCCTTGATATGGGGACAAAGCGCTTGTCATTCGGACAAAACATCCGCTTCTCTCAAAAAAAACAATGCGATACCCGATTCTCTTTCGCTACACCACGCGAAAGGATTCGCATTGGAAGAACTTCCCAATCATAAGTTAGTTATCGTATACAATCCTTGGGACACCGCTTCCATCCTTGCAAAATATTATTTAGTGAAAGATACCTCGGTAACCGTTCCTAACGATGGAATCAAGATTAAAATCCCAATCCCTTCGATTGCTGCGACTTCCTGCACCCATTACGAATTTCTGACCCTGCTGGACGAGGTGGAGAGTATTACCGCTATTTGCAACTCCGACCGTGTGTACAATTCACTGATTGCAGCGCGTTTTTCTGCCGGAAAGATGACAGATTTGGGGGACAACTTCAATATTAACCTGGAAAGACTGTTTTCCGTCCGCCCCGAAGTCGTCATGGTGAGCGGATATGAGCAAAACGACAAATACAGCAAAATGATCGAAAAATCAGGTATTCCCGTTTTGTACAATCAGGAATGGCGGGAAACGACTTTGCTGGGAAGGGCGGAATGGATAAAATTTATCGCTGCGTTTTATGATAAAAGTGAATTGGCTGACAGCATTTTCGAAGATATTGAAAACCGTTATCGCGCCATATCAACCAAAGTGCAAGGGGAAAAAAACAGACCGAAAATTCTTTCCGGAGGCGATTTCAGAGGTACCTGGTATCTTCCGGGAGGTCAAAGTTACATGGCAGACATGTACCGGGATGCAGGAGCCGATTATTTCTATTCGGAAAATAAAAATACAGCCAGCCTCTCCTTTACATTTGAATCGGTATTGAACAACTTTATTGCGGCTGATTACTGGTTCAACGCTCCTTACTACACATGGAAGGAGCTAAAGGATGCCGATGAGCGTTACACCTATTTTGCGGCTTACGGAAAGCAACAAATATACCATTTCAACAAACGTCGCAGCCCTTCGGGAAGTAGCGATTTCTGGGAAAGCGCCATTGCCCGACCCGACTTGCTGCTGGCTGATGTCATCAAAATCATTCATCCCGAATTGCTGCCGGAACACGAATTGTTTTACATTGAAAAATTGAAATGAGAAACACGCTGTTATTTTCATTCCTTGCAATACTTTGTATCGCGTTGTTCGTCGGAGATCTGTTCTGGGGCAGCGTGGATATTCCATTGCCGGTGATTGGCAAACTATTGCTGGGAAAAACTTCGGAAGAAACCGTTTATTCAGGGATATTATTTGACTTGCGAATTCCGAAAGCAATCACAGCCCTATTTACGGGTATGGCTCTTTCGGTCGCCGGATTACTGATGCAAACCCTGTTCCGCAATCCGTTAGCCGGTCCGTATGTGTTGGGGATCAGTTCCGGCGCCGGTCTGGGTGTTGCGGCTTATGTGATGCTTTCCGGCGCGTTGGGCATCTCTTTGTTCCTGCCTCCCGGATGGGGTTACGCGCTCTCTTCCATTGCAGGAGCTTCGATCATTCTGTTGCTGGTATTGCTGACTTCTTTCCGCGTGACCGATTCGGTCTCCCTCCTTATTGTAGGCATGATGTTCGGAAGCATTACATCCGCATTCATCGGCGTATTGCAAAGCATAAGCGATCCGGATTCCGTCAAATTATTCATTAACTGGACATTAGGAAGCCTAAGCACCGTCTCTTGGAATCAACTGCAAGTAATGATACTGTTAATTTTGGCGGGATTGTTGATGACTTTTCTTTTACAAAAAAATTTGGACGCGCTATTGCTGGGCGAGAATTATGCAAAAGGCGTCGGTGTCTCCATATTCCGGACACGGCTTTGGATCATCATAGCTACCAGTCTGTTAGCCGGAGCCGCTACCGCTTTCACCGGACCTATCGGATTCATCGGGATTGCCGTTCCACACATCGCACGAGGGATATTTCAATCGTCCAAACATTCCGTCATTTTGCCTGCCTCCATGCTGTGCGGAGCCGGATTATTGCTGCTATGCGACATTATTTCCCAGCTCCCGGATTCGGGATATGTTTTACCGATAAATGCTATTTGCGCCATTTTTGGAGCGCCGATTATTATCTGGATTATTATGGGAAACAGAATAAAACAGTGATTAGTGATAAAGTGATTAGTGATAAGCAAAATATGGCAGCAGTTAATAATGGTGTCGCAATCTGTCCCGTTAGGGACATGATATTGGTAGAAAGAAAAATTCCCAAAACAATCAAAGTCCCGTTAGGGACGCAACATAGCATATTAGAAATATAAAAATTAAGATTAAGAATGATGGATTTTCTTTATTCATATCACGTCCCTAACGGGACTTTAGAGAAAGGAAGGAACATTTTTTACCAATATCATGTCCCTAACGGGACAGATTGCAACACCATTATTAACTACAGCCATATTTTACTTATCACTAATCACTTTATCACTAATCACTAAAAAAAATGATTTTACAAACGAAATCATTATCTATCGGTTATAAAAAAGGAAAAGGCAAGATTTTGTTTATTCAACAAGACTTGAATCTTTCTGCGGCACAAGGTGAAATGGTTTGCCTTATCGGACCGAATGGATGCGGAAAATCAACATTGATCCGTTCCATTGCCGGTTTACAGCCTTATTTTGCCGGGGAAATATATATCGGGGGAAAAGCGATTTCAAAACAAAACAATAAAAGCCGTGCATTGCTGATCAGTCTGGTTTTGACAGACAGGGTTGAAGCAGGCAATTTGACTGTTTTCGATATCGTTTCGATAGGCAGGCAACCCCATACCAACTGGCTGGGAGGGCTTTCCGAAACGGATGAAAAGCGGATATGGGAGGCGCTGGAACAAGTACATCTTACTTCTTATGCCAAACGACGTTTCAATGAATTGTCGGACGGCGAAAAACAGCGAGTCATGATTGCCAAAGCATTGGTTCAGGACACCTCGCTTATGATTCTGGATGAACCTACCGCACACCTTGATCTGCCAAACAGGGTTGAGATTATGTTACTACTCCGAAACTTGGCTAAGCAGACGCAAAAAACGATCATTCTTTCTACACATGAACTGGATTTGGCTTTACAGGTTGCCGATACAATCTGGCTGATGCAGCAAAACAAAGGCGTCATCGTAGGTGTACCGGAAGACTTGATACTAAACGGTTCTTTTCAACAAATATTTGCTAATCGCGCATTCTCTTTCGATGAATTTACCGGCAATTTCAATTTGAACTACTCCAATTCATCGAAGATTTCGCTTAGTGGAGATAAAAAGCAGGTTTATTGGACAGCGCGCGCACTTTCACGCGAAGGGTATGGCATTGTGGCGGAAGCTCCGGTCTCGGTTGAAGCGCATGAAAATAATCGCTGGACGCTTGTTTGTCCTGAAGGCGTTTTTGATTTTAATAGTATTGAAAATTTATTGGAAAGATTGTCTGAACTGTGATTTATATGATAAACATGACGTATATTGACTGGATGACTTGGGATCACCTAGTCAATATATAAATGACTCATTCATTACTTCAATTCGGATTTTAAACATCACCTTTTTAAATGCTTAAAACAATTATTGAGAATGAAACTAATTGGCAACCGAACCCCTAGACCTGCAATACCTGAAAAAAGGAAAAAATGACTACACGTTCCATCTTTCCATAAAGAAAACAATTCGTATGCAACATAGACACATAGTGCAACAAATGCGGCACATAGAGCAACGAGTGCTACGGTCTTAGAAATCGCATCTATCACCATCAGATATTTTTTTATTTTCTTTTCAAACGCAGTAGTAATACGCTTTGTTTCCATAACTTTTAAATTTATAAAATTCTTGACTTACTTCCGGAATACTCCCATAGAATTGGGGAATCAAGAAAATACGTAACAAAATTTTATAAAGCCAATTATGGACTTTAATATATAAAGAATATAGGCAATCAACGACAAACACATACCAAATGTATGGAATAGCATTACTTGCCAATGATGATAAGAAAATCTCTTTTTTTGTATGTAGATTAATTTTATACTCGTATTTATCATTAAACTTTTTCTCTAATTCCTGAATTTCAAGCTCTTTTACCTGCTGTAATATCGGATCGAACAAAATACATTTTGCATTTGTGAGAATTTTTTCATTTTTGTGAACAAAAAGCACACGGGTCTTAAAAGAATACAACTCACAAAGTTCGTCGAGAATATATTTGTTATCGCTCATAGAAAATTAAATTATTTTGACGAAGATATGATTTTTTTATGAAATACGACAATCTTAAGTGTTAATTTTTTGAAAACCAACCTAAAATATCAATTAACCATCATGCCCAAATTAAGGTATCAATTTTTTGAAAAAGTTATAATCATTGACGGGGCGACTCGAAGCAACCTCGTCAATATCAGGTTTTTATTTCAAAAACGGATTATACCTCCTCTCCTCCCCAATCGTCGTCCTCGGACCATGCCCGCTGAAAACCACCGTTCCATCCGGTAGCGTCAACAATTTGGAACGAATACCGCTGATCAATTCGTTGTAGTTCCCTTTCGGTAAATCGGTACGCCCAATACTCCCCTGAAACAAAACATCCCCGACAAAAACGTAACCGTTTTTCGGCGCATAATAAACAAGGCTTCCGGGAGAATGTCCGGGAACATGCAGTACTTCCAACTCAATATCACCTACTTTGATTTTGTCGCCTTCATTCAAATAATTTCCTAAAGGCGTAACATCATCTACTCCCCCGATTCCGAACATTTCAGCTTGCTGGGTCATGCGCTCCAATAAAAACTCATCGGCTTGGTGTGCCTCCGCCGCAATTCCATACTGGTGAAAAAGAAAACTGTTTCCAAAGGCATGATCTATATGCAAATGCGTATTCAATACCCGCTTCAACACCAACTTGTTTTCTTCCAGATAAGCCTTTAAGCGCTCCTTTTCTTCCTGTTCAAAACATCCCGGATCAATCAAAATACACTCGTTGTCTTCACTGATCAACAAATACGTATTCTCCTGAAACGGACTAAAAACGAATAATTTTACCTTCATGTCGTGAATAATTTGATTTTTATTTTTGTTTACATTGTTTCCTGTCACTGTAATTAGGATGCCCGCCGCTAAAAGCAGAGACGCTATTGTAATTATGACTATTTTTTTTCTTTTCATTTCAATTCCAGTTTTTCTATTTTATTTCCAATCGTAAACTCTTTCATTTCGAGTTCCAATGTGTCAAAATTTCCCCGGGTTACTTTCTTGACAACTTCTCCGCCGCTTAACAGGTATATTTCATCACAAGTGTCGCTCAAAGTTGAAAATATATGCGAAGATATAATCACTGTTTTACCCAACTCTTTCAATTTACGGATAAGGTCAACAATAATTATATTGCTGTGAATATCAACACCATTGAAAGGTTCGTCAAGTATAAAGTACTGATTTTCCTGCAAAAGAATTGCCATCAAAGCCAATTTCTTCTTCATTCCCGTTGAATAAGTCGAGGCGTATTGATTCAACGGCAAATCAAAAATATTTTTCCCTTCAATATCCGTCACCTCTTTTTTCCGGGCATTACAAAGCAGCCGGATATACTCTTTTCCTGTAATTTTCGTAAAGAAAAACGGCTCAGTTAACAACAATCCCAAGTAGTTTTTCAGTGGATTGAGTTCCGAATTTATCTGTCCGTCATAATTTTCCAAGCCTGCCATGCACCTGAATAACGTTGTTTTTCCAGCGCCGTTTTCGCCTACAATTCCGTAAACCTTCCCTTTTTCGAATTGGAGGCTTATGTTTTTCAACACTTGCTTGGCACCAAAGCTTTTGGATAAATTCGTTATGCTTATCATCTCAAAAATCGGTTAAGTTTGTTTACAGATTGATTTGCAAAAAGGGGAATTACAACAATAAGCATCGGAGGAAAAGCTAATGCAACACCGATAAAAACTGCTTGTATTATCCCTATTTCTTTCGGATATGCCGAATATTTTGCCAAAATAAGCATTGTCAGATACAAATATCCTAAAAGAATACAAAGAAGTAAAATGCCAATATATTCAAAATAGAATACGCTTAACAGAAAAAATACAGGTATATACAAATAAAAAGAAAGCAGGAAAGCCGTTTTAATTTTTTCGATTAAGAACTTCGCGGGCGTAAAACCGTACGACCAAACATAATATTCATTTTCAGGTTTCACATAATGACCTAATACCGTAAGGAATATAAGCATCAATGAAAAAACGCCAAGATTGAAATTATCTACTGTTACGGCAATTATTGTAAGCCCGTATGCCATAAAAAACAGGAAAAAAGTATTTCTAAAACCCACCGTAAATTCAAATGGGTTTTTGTAAAAAGGCGTTGGAATGGTCAGGCTGTAAGTTGTTTTGAAATTTAATAATGCCATCAAAACAGCGATTGCGACAAGAAGGATGATTGGATAAAATTGTTGCTTGTAAATTAGAAAAACAGCAAACGGAAAGATAATTATCAGATTTTCCAATATTCGCACTTTTCTATACTGCCGTTCATTCCCAAAGCAAATTTTAAGAAAGTCATTACGCCTGATTTCACTCAATTTTGATGTAAAATATAACGCAATAAGCATGTACAGGTAAGGTGCAAAAGTCGTTTTGTAAAACAAGCCCTCCGATAATCCGATAAATACAAGCAATAAAAATAATGAAAGTAAATAGCCGATGATCGGATGACCGGAACCGGATAATTTCCGGTTCATCAGCATGATGTATTGCAATTTAAAATATTCTTTCATTTTTCTTTATCTTTCACTACTTACCCACAATACCCGACAGCATCGGAACAAACGAAAAATCGCCGAATTTTTTCTTCTCAAAATCAGTATCCGAAACCCTTACAATCCGAAACATCTGCTGCCTGCCGCTTTCTCCAATAGGCGCAACCATAATGCCTCCCACTTTCAACTGGCGTAATAGTTTTTCGGGAATCTCAGGCGCTCCGGCAGTGATGATTATCTTATCGAAAGGAGCCTGCTCGGGCAATCCTTCAAATCCGTCGCCAAAAACGCAATGGACTTTATAACCCAAAGATTTCAACTTTTCGCGCGTCGACTCAAATAACTCCTTCTGCCGTTCAATTGTGTAAAGTTCAACCCCACACTTCGCCAAAACGGCTGCCTGATAACCCGACCCGGTTCCTACCTCCAGCACTTTTTCCTTCGGCTTTACCGACAGCAATTCGGTCTGCACGGCAACCGTATAAGGTTGGGAAATTGTCTGTCCCAGACCTATGGGAAGGGCTTTGTCAAGATACGCATCATCCACCACCGAAACATTCACAAAACATTGTCTCTGAACTTTCCCAATAGCATCCAGCGTCGTTTTGTCCTTGATTCCTTTTCGCTCCAACTCCTCAACCAATTTTTTCCGTCGAGCTACGTATTTAAAATCTTCCATATAAGCCTCTCCCCCCAACCCCCTCTCCACAAGAGAGGGGGAGCGGAGCATACTTCATTATTTGTTCTATTTTCAAAATATTTTGTCACTTTATTTAATTCACTTCAATCATTTAGAATGCCCTTCCCTATTTAGTCACCCCCTCTCTTGTGGAGAGGGGGCTGGGGGGAGAGGCTATACTTTCAACTACAAAGGTAAATAAACCGCCTTCTTCGTTGAAAAAAACTCCTCTTTAAAAAATTCTTTCAGATTGTAAACCGACGCTTTCTGCTTAAAAGGCAGAACTTCATGTTCCAGCTCTCCTCCTTTCAGACAAATAAGCCCATTGGGCAAGCTGTTTTTTTGATTTTTCTGCTCAATATTCTTTTGCGAAAAACGTACCAGATCCTTTAAAGGCATCACGGCGCGGCTCACGACAAAATCAAATTTTTCCTTCTCCTCCTCTACCCTGCAATGGCGAAAAGTCACATTCTGCAAAGCAATCGCATTGGAAACTTCTGTCGCCACCTTTATTTTTTTTCCAATCGAATCGACCAGATGAAACCGGACTTCGGGAAAAAATATCGCCAGCGGAACCCCCGGAAAACCTCCTCCTGTTCCCACATCCATAACCGTAGTTCCGGGTCTGAAACTGATAATCTTTGCGATTGCCAACGAATGAAGAATATGTCTTTCATACAAATTCTCAATATCTTTCCGGGAAATCACATTGATCTTATTGTTCCAATCGACATACAACTCATATAAAGCCGAAAATTGAGCTGCTTGCTCTTCGGACAACCCTTTGAAATATTTTAAAATCAGATCCATTTTATTAGTGATAGAGTGATTTAGTGATTAGTGATTAATACGAATCAAGAATTGAATTTTCTTGTATTTTTAGCCTCGTTAGAGGCGGAATATTGGTAGAAAATACGTTTTTCCTCTGTTCTAAGTTCTGTTAGGAACGAATTGAAAATCAGCGTAAGCTAAATATGTTTTATATTTCGCCCCTAACGGGGCTTTGGTTGTGGGGATATTCCCCTCTACCAATATTCCGCCCCTAACGGGGCTTTGGCTGTGGGGGATATTCCCTTCTACCAATATTTCGCCCCTAACGGGGCTTTTTTTAGGGAATTTATTCAATATTCTACCAATATTTTGTACCTAACGGCACATATTTTTCAACTCTTGATTCTCATGATTAATGATAGAGTGATTAGCGATGAAAAGCAACTTTATCACTTATCACTCTATCACTTATCACTAATTTATGATTCGTTTAATCGGACTCTGCGAAGCCAAAATGGCAGTAATATCTTCATAAGGAATGAATACCTCCAAAATTCCTAAATAATAAGCCGCAATCTCATACGGATTGTACACAAAAGTAATTCCTTTTTCATTGAGAAAAAAATTATCACTCGGCTTAATAGCGGAAACATCAAAAAAGCCGATTTCTTCCAATTTTTCCGGCGATTTTACCTTTTGTATTTCAACCAGTTTTCCCAGAATAAGCGTAGTCAATAACAATTCGGCATTATCCGCAGTAAAAAGATCTTTTTGGGTAATAACCGATCCATTATTCAGGTCTACACACCTATGCATGACCGTTCTAACTCCATGCGCTCCGCCCGTAAAACTGTACACGCTGTTAGAAAAGCAAAAAATACCGTCCCTGTTAAAAACGTTGCTCTCTTCACCCATATACTCGCTGGAAAAAGAGTAATTAAAGTCGTTATCCCTTGTCAGCGGGGAAGCAGCTTCATAATCACTTTCCAGCATGCGATATTCCGCAATTTTTTGCATGATAAAATTCCGCATGGCTTCTTCCGGATTCCTCTGCGTCGGATTCGAATTTGCAGTTACACTTGCAATAATCAATCGTTGAAGAGAATCCAAAACGGATTGATTTTGAGACCTGACCGGATAATGCATCGTAAGACTTATCTTAATAGAAGGTTTGGTAACATCTCCAAAAAGATGATAAGTACTGTCCATAGCATACTCCTTGAAATCAATATTGTTTGCCTCGCTCTTCTTCCCTGTGTGGCAAGATGACATTACAAACACAAAAAAACATACGATGTAAACTGAATTTTTCATTTTCTTTCCTTATATATTATAATATGGTATAACAATTAATCTCTTCTTTTCGTTTTTGCCGCCTCACAAAGATAGTAAAATTTAATTTGTTTATATTTGCAAAAAAATAAAACAACGCATAAATGAGCATACATATCAATCCCGCAGTTTCACAGATGACACCCTTCATCGTCATGGATGTACTGGAACGGGCGGTGGAATTGCAAAAACAGGGAATCGACATCATTCATCTCGAAGTGGGAGAACCCGATTTCAATCCTTCCGAGTGCATTGTAGAAACAGCTCGCCAAGCCTATTTAGACAACTGTACCCATTATACCCACTCCCTGGGAGACCCTCAATTAAGGGAAGAAATCTCCACTTTCTACAAAAAAGAATATGGAGTAACCGTCGATCCGGAATGTATTGTCGTGACATCAGGCTCCTCTCCCGCTATTCTGATGACGCTGCAAGTACTTTGCGAAGCGGGAAGCGAGGTTATTATGTCCAATCCCGGATATCCGTGCTACCGGAACTTCGCCCTTTCATGCAACGCAACTCCGGTTTCCGTAAACGTTTCGGCTGCCGACGGATTTCAATACCCGGTAGAAGAGGTCAAAAAAGCCATTACTCCAAAAACAAGAGCCATATTTGTCAACTCTCCCATGAATCCGACCGGAACGCTGGTCTCGGACAAGGTCTATGAAGAGCTGGCAAAATTAAATATTCCGATTATCTCCGACGAAATCTATCACGGATTAGTCTACAACGGAAGAGCCCGTTCTATCCTGGAATTTACCGATAATGCTTTTGTTTTGAACGGTTTTTCCAAGCGTTATGCCATGACAGGTCTTCGACTGGGATTTTTAATTGCGCCCAAACCCTACATGCGGGCGTTGCAAATCGTGCAACAAAACCTTTTTATTTGTGCTCCGAGTACGGCTCAACGGGCAGGAATCAGCGCTTTGCGCGATTCGGGACCGGAAGTTACAGCCCGCCGGGAGATTTATAACGAACGGCGTCTCTACATGATAAACCGGCTGCGTGAGATCGGTTTTATCATCGAAACGGAACCGCAAGGCGCTTTTTACATATTCTGTAATGCCCGGAAATTTACCAATGACTCTTACAAATTCGCTTTCGACGTGTTGGAAAACGCGCATGTAGGCATTACGCCGGGGGTTGATTTCGGATCGAACGGAGAAGGATATGTTCGCTTCTCATACGCTAACTCGCTGGAAAACATTAGAAAAGGACTGGACAGGCTCGAAAAATACCTTAAAAAATAAAACGATGTAAACCATTAATACTATTCTTTTGTTAACATTATTGCGTTTGAATTTTGGTATTTAATATATTTTATATACCTTTGTGGACGAATCATTGATGAAAAAATGATTTTTTTTCTGAAAAAAAATTGTAATCCTAAAATAATTTGTACCTTTACGGTCGTTCTTAGGAATTCGTTATAAAAAATATTTAATAATTAAAATTACAAATATTATGAGAAAAAGTTTTTTATTTATCTTATTTGTTTTTCCTTTTTTTGCATTAAATGCACAGCAAAAAATAGAGGAAAGTAAAATTGATGCATTCACCGGGAAACTGGTAGCATACACAAACTGGTCACCATTCTTTGAAGGTGAAGGAGCAACGGGTCAAATGGCATCTGAAGTAAGATTCAGGCATGAACATGAACGCGACTTTATGCAAATAAAAATTGTGACGGGAGATATTGAATTAACTTCCAAAGAAGGTGGCAGAATTGATTTTAAAACAGATAAAGGAGTTTTTTCTTTCCAGAATTTGAGAACTGAAACATCCGGAAGAGGAAGAGGATTGCAAGGAGGCAGAAGTCCGCAATTAGGATTGACTTTGCAAGTCAGTGGAGACTTCGACGATTTTCTGGATTCAAGAGTAGAAAAAATCAGATACCATTTTACAGACGGATACTATGACATAGAAGTACCTGTAAAATATCAAAGAGTATTCAGAAATAGCTACGAATTGATCGTAAAAGAAATTTTGAAAAACGAAGACAACAAAAAATAAAAAAAATATTTTTATATAAATAAGATACCCGGAAAGTAGTTTTAATGCTTTCCGGGTATTTTGTTTTGCATTATTTTCAATAAAATTTGTGTATATCAAAAATAGTTACTAATTTCGGCTCCTGTTAAAATAAATGATTGGTTTAACTTAAAAACAAAAAAGAAATTAAAAAAAGAATTTTTGCATGTATGGCTATTTTAGCCTTTATCTCAAGTGTTGGTTTAACTTCTTGTTCAAAAGAAGATCCGGCAAACGCGGTTGACTTCGACAGCTTTTCATTAGCACAAGGTACTATCGAAGGTATTGCTTTCGCCACATATGATGTCTCGTCCGACGCTCCGAAGGATCAATACGCCCCTTCCGGAACGGTAATATTTCTAACCGTATCTTTTAATGAACTCGGAATAAATAATGCGTTTAATGGAGAAACCAGACAATTACAGGCAACAGTAGGTAGCGGCGGTAAATTTTCATTCACCGGTATTCCTCTGAATCGTTACAACGCTACTGACGTAATAATAAGCGGACAACCATTCGTTAAAGGTTATATTACGGATGGAGTGAACGATATAGGCGAACCAGTGCTTATAACAAAAAGTCGCGTATTCACTGCTCCTGCATTACCAGTATCTATAGAACCGGGGAGCAAAGAATTTGTTACTATTAGCTATAGCGCAGGCGAATTATTTCAATAATATTTAAAAAACTAAAAACGAATAGAACAAATGAAAAAAATATTTTTAATAACAATCCTATTCTGTGCAGGAGTTGTAAACGCTTTTGCTCAAGAAGGAAACGAAGCTGCTTCAAAAAGCACATCGGATTACCTTCCTGTAGAGGGAGATTTTGGTATCTCTATTGATGCTTCTCCTTTCCTCTATTATATCGGGAATATGTTTAACGACACGCAAAATAATCCTGCACCTTATTTTGGCAATGGAAATTATGATCTCACAATCAGAGGTATATATTTTCTTGAAGATACCAGATCCATTCGCGCCGCATTGTCTTTGAATATCGGAAACGAAATATTTAAAGGAACTGTGCCAAACGATTACGCACTTATCCAACCGGGATATAACGGACAAACAGTTATCGACGTAGAAAAGTATGCGTTTACCAACGTTGACTTAAAAGTTGGTTATGGATTCCATCGCGGATACGGTCGTTTACAAGCTTCTTATGGTCCTCAAATCGGAATCAATTACGCAAGCGGAAGTACTTCCTATACCTATGCCAATTCCATACAAGAAACTAACCAAATCCCTTCTACCTACAATTTCGGTGGAAACATAGTTGGTGGTGGAAGAAAATTGGAAGAAAATTACGGTAAAATGTTCGGATTTTCAGTAGGCGCTTTTGCCGGAGTTGAATACTTCTTTGCACCAAGAATGTCAGTAAGCGGCGAAATCGGATTAGGTTTGAATATGGAGAACAGATGGCAAGGTGAAACTACTATCGAAAAATGGGATACTTCCCAAGGAAAAGTAGTAGAAAATTCTACCCGTAGCTTGAATGGATACACAGGCGGCATAAACCTGAGTACCCTAACAAACGGAGGTCTTTTCTTGAATTTCTATTTCTAAGAATATTTTCTCTAACATAAAAAAACGAGATGTGGAAATTCCGCATCTCGTTTTTTATTTGCCCTGTTTTATTTCCCTTAATATTAACATGAGTTCGATATAAGAACAATTTGTTAGTTTTAAATTGTCAATAAAATAAACATTTTTCCACACCTCATTTTTACCTTATTTTTATAACAAAACAACCTCAGTAGCAATAATATACGTGAAAACCTCCAACCTCATTACCTTATTAAAAAATCATATCTTCCTGAAATTTGATTAAACAAACAATTAAAATAAGGTAATGAGGTCAGGTTGTATTATAACTAACTGCTACTGAGGTTGTTTTGTTATAAAAATAAGGTATAAATAAGGTTTTAATGCTTTCTAAATAAAATAACTTACATCGAACTCACGTAATATTAGCTTTTTCATACGAAAATCACTAAATTTGCGACAAAAAGTGATGAGTGATAAAGTGATTAGTTATTAGTTATTTATCACTAATCATTAATAACTAATCACTAATAACTTATCACTAAAAAAAAAGTTATGGCTTCACAAGACGATGTATTTAAAAAATTGATCGCTCATAGCAAAGAGTATGGTTTTGTTTTCCCTTCCAGTGAGATTTATGACGGACTTGGCGCCGTATATGATTACGGTCAAAACGGGGTTGAGTTAAAAAATAACATCAAAAAATATTGGTGGGACAGTATGACTTTGCTGCACGGCAATGTGGTGGGAATTGACGCAGCTATCTTTATGCACCCTACTACATGGAAAGCGTCCGGACACGTGGATGCCTTTAACGACCCGCTGATCGACAACAAGGATTCAAAAAAACGCTATCGCGCCGACGTGCTTATCGAAGAGTTGATGGCTAAATACGAAGAAAAAATAGAAAAAGAGGTAGAAAAAGCCGCCAAGAAATTCGGCGACGCTTTCGATGTCGATATGTTCAAGAAAACAAACCCCCGCGTACTGGAAAACCAAGCCAAGCGCGACGAAATCCACAGCCGTTTTGTGAAAGCGCTAAACGATACCGATTTAGTTGAATTGAAACAAATTATCGAAGACTACGAAGTTGTATGTCCGATAAGCGGGACAAAAAACTGGACAGACGTTCGTCAATTTAACCTGATGTTCTCAACAGAAATGGGTTCTACGGCAGAAGGCGCCATGAAAATTTATTTGCGTCCCGAAACCGCTCAGGGTATTTTTGTCAATTACCTGAATGTACAGAAAACCGGACGTATGAAGATTCCTTTCGGAATCGCCCAGATCGGCAAAGCTTTCCGCAATGAGATCGTAGCTCGTCAGTTCATTTTCCGTATGCGCGAATTTGAGCAGATGGAGATGCAATTTTTTGTTCGTCCCGGCGAAGAGATGAAATGGTTTGAACAATGGAAGGCTTTCCGCCTGAAATGGCACAAGGCACTCGGATTGGGCGACCGCAAGTACCGCTACCACGACCACGACAAATTGGCGCACTATGCAAATGCCGCTACGGATATCGAGTTTGAAATGCCATTCGGATTTAAGGAAGTGGAAGGCATCCACTCCCGCACTGATTTCGACTTAGGCAGCCACGAAAAATATTCGGGAAAAAACATCAAATATTTCGACCCGGAACTCAATGAGTCTTACACCCCGTATGTAGTTGAAACTTCTATCGGAGTAGACCGCATGTTCCTGAGCATCATGGCAGCTTCGTACAAGGAAGAGGCGCTGGAAGGCGGAGAAACCCGCGTTGTATTAACTTTGCCTCCTGTATTGGCTCCGGTGAAATTAGCCATTCTTCCACTGCTGAAGAAAGACGGACTTCCGGAAAAGGCAACAGAAATAATGAACAGCCTGAAATATAATTTCAAGTGCATGTACGAAGAAAAAGACACGATCGGAAAACGCTACCGCCGTCAGGACGCCATCGGAACGCCGTTCTGCGTAACAGTCGATCATCAGACACTGGAAGATAATACCGTGACAATTCGTTACCGTGACACGATGACCCAAGAGCGCGTAAAAATAGAAGCATTGGAAAAGATCGTCAGTGATCAGGTAGATATGAAGAATATTTTGAAAAAACTTTCGGAATAATCGTGCGCCCTCCCCCTGTAGAGACGTGGCATGCCGCGTCTCTACAAACGACGCGCATTTCCCAATTGCGCGTTTTTTTATTAAGATTTAATCCATCGAAAAATCCTTCGTCCCAAAGCACACTTCATTACACCATATCTCTATCCGATATGTCCCTTTTAAATAAAAAGAAACAGGAGTCCCCCATCCTGATAAAGTTACTGTATTACTTCCTCTATAGATAGTACGAAAATCACCCCCTCCGAGATATATGTACGGATAAATGTATTTGAAAATCCCATTAGATTCAAAGATTTTGTATTTAATGGTTACGGATTTTCTATCTACAAAACCTGTATAATATATTTTCGGCGTTAAGTATCTCATTCCCTTTGCGTTCAAATTACTTCCATAGTCATCAATAATATTTCCCTTACCATCGGTATTTCCTATTTCTATCCTGTCTATTCGGAAAGGGAATGCAGAGGTTAAAATCCAGTTTTGTTTATCCAGATATTCGTTTTCCGATTTCAAATTGGAAATCTGTAATTCCAAATTTCCTGCAACATTACGCAACTCATCTTCTGCAGACGATAGATTTAGATTTACCCGCAACAAAACGATACTTATTATTACCGCAACAAAGAGGAAAAACCACAGTACGCCGTTTACATTACTTTTCGTTTTGCCTTCAATATTTCCCTCGCCGTTAATTTTTCCGACACGGTGTATCGTTCCATCGTCGCCGATATAAAAAATGGAGCCGTCGTCGCTTATTTCGTATCTTTTTTCCATATTTTTTCCTTATTCAAAGATTTAATCCATCCAAAAACTCTCTGTCCCCAAGCATATTTCATTACACCATATTTCTATTCGATATTTTCCGACTAAATAAGTAGAAGTATAAGCGCTTCCCCAACCCGACAAAATCATATTATCACTTCCTTCATAAATAGTACGGGAATCGCCATCCCCCCCTGTATATGTAGTAGAATACGAATAATTGTGTTCTAATTTCCCGTTAGGGTTATAGATTTTGTAACAAACGGTCACGGATTTTCCATGTACAAAACCAGTATAATCTACTTTCGGCGTTAAATATCTCATTCTGTTTGCGTCCAAATTACTTCCATAGTAATCAATAATATTTCCCTCTCTATCAGTATTTCCCATTTCTATCTTGTCTACCCGGAAAGGAAGTATAGAGGTTAAAGTGCTGTTTTGTTTTTTTAGATTTTCGTTTTCCGATTCCATATTTCTTATATAACGCAACTCATTTTCTGCCGACGATAGATTTATCCACAAAAAGACACTTATTATTATCACAACAACGAGGAAAAACCACAGTACGCCATTTCCCTTGCTTTTCGTTTTTCCTTCAACATTTCCCTCACCGTTAATCTTCCCGACACGGTGGATCGTTCCATCATCGCCGATATAAAAAATGGAGCCGTCGTCGCTTATTTCATATTTACTTTCCATTTCTATTTTAACTTACCGATTTTTTGATTTCTTTCTTACTATCTCGCCAAATTCATTGATTCTAAAATCCTGTTGCGGGTTGAACAGTTCGTCGAAACACTCAAAATAGCGGGCTTCGTACCATTCGCCGTTGAGCGCATCCGCCGTAATCAAAGTGTCTTTCGTAAGGTATTTGCCATAATCGTTTCTCAGTTCCAATAATGAAAACGGACCATATACCTCGTTATCCAAACTGATATAGTATTGCAATTCCATCTCCTCCACGGAGGTAGAATCCGTTTCTTTCTTTTTCCTGCAAAACAATTTTTTAAAGAATCCCATTTCTGCAAAATTTTAAAAGAGTATGTGTCAAAAGCACACAGATGACGCAAATTAGACGGATTTTATCCTATTCCAGCATGTAAGAAATCAAATTTAAAACAAATCCTGCCAACATGCCCCATAATGCAGCATGACAAGCTTGTTTCGCTTTTACCGGTTTTTTACCTTGATTTGAAAAATAAATAACAGCGCCTGCAAGAGGAATGCAGAACGATAGAATGGTTAAACCTGTTCCTAATTCATCTTCTTCTTGATTTTCAAAATCATCTACAATCGGTTTTTCTGAACCCATAATAATTTAATTTAAAAATGTTAATAAAAATTCACTTGTAATTTTTGCTAAAATGGCAAGCAATGAAGATATCCCCACGCCAAACATAATTCCTGTAATAAAACGTAAAATATTATTGCTTTCGCGGCGGCAATATGCTTGCGTAAGTCCGTCTATTACAGACGGAAGCAATAATGCCAAGGAGCAGAATACAGGAAGGTATATTCTGAATATAGCGAACACAATAATTGAAACATATCCTATATAAATACCTGTACACCGGGCGCAAACGGGAAATTGTTTTCCTTTATAAAAAAACGAACGTTCCGGCATACGATGGCAGGCGACAAAATTCAGTTTATATTTATTTTCATCCATTTACAATTCACTTACAATTGCACTAATAATGACAGCAATTACAAAAAAAGCCACTGTCATCCATGTTATATTACATGTTTGCCATGATTTTTTTGTATACCCTTTTGATCTATAGTTAAAAAACAGGAAAATACTAATAAAAAACAAGGTGAAAAAATTTGCAAAAAAAATCATCAACCCCTCACCTATGGATAGCTTTTTTTTAGATTTATCGTTAGGATCTGTATCTCTGATTATTTCACCAAATTCATTTATGTATGTTGCCATATTATCATTTTTTTAAAATTAGACTTCCTCTTTGGGTGCATAAGGCACTTCAATACTTGTTGTTACCTGCAAGGGATAGGAAAATATCTCTGCACTGTCGCCGCCGATTTCAGGGTTATTGGTGTTGCAAATTAAGGTGTATTGCGACAAGTGTCCGAGCAAACGCGACGTATGATTCGGATTGTTTCGATTCAAAATATCCAGCGCAAGTTTTACGGCAATGATGGTTACAAAATTAATATCTGCCGAAATACCCGGCTCGAAAGTGGCTTTTGCCAAATCTTCCTCGTTGGTATAAAACTTGCGGTTTTGAGTGGCGCGACCCGATGTGTCGCCAATGGCGTACATAAAATCGGAATAGGTAGGCATACCATCGGGCAGGCGGTAAAATATTTCGCCTGCAAACGCGCGTTCCCAACAACCGATTGACATCAAGGGCATACCGACTTCCTGTGCAATTTGGTTGGCGTATAAATCGCCTTCGCGGTTGTCGGCGCCGCCTATCACAATGGTATCCTTATCGCAAAATTCGTCAAAAACAGCAAGCGGCACTTCCTGCACTATCCTATTTTGTGTAATGACCTTTGCCGTGGGGTTGATTTGCAAAATGCGCTCTTTCAGGGCTTCGGTCTTGTATTTGCCTACATCGTAAATGCCGCATTGGTGGCGACAGATATTGTGGTAGCTGAAAATATCATTGTCGATCAGCAGAAAACGACCAACGCCCGCCTTTGCCAATTCCAACGCAACCAAGCTGCCCACCGAGCCGCAACCGATAAGCATGGCGCCGGTTTTGAGCATAATGTCCGATTCCAAAATACCGGTATTTCTCGAAAAAATGTCCAATTTCAGGGAATAGGGTTCTTTTTTGCAGACAACGCCTTCGGCATCTATAAAATGCAAAGCATCGTTTTCGTGATAGCCTGTCAGTTTGTCAGTAGGCATTTGTACCGGTTTTTCTGCAAAAACTTCGCCGATTTCGGATATACGTTTGTTGCCGTCATCTGCCAATGCCGTTACGTTGTAATAATTGGTGTCTGCGACAAAATACCCGTACAACTTTCCGGTTTGTTTCCCGCTTTCCAATTCGGAAGGAAAACAAATTACGGGGCGACTTTTTTTCTTCGCTAATTTAGCCATATTTCTTAATTTATTGTGCGAATCAAGAGTTAGAATTTTCTTGTTGTTTTTAGCCTCGTTAGAGGCGTAATATTGGTAGAAAAATGCGTTTTCCCTCTGTTCTAAGTTCCGTTAGGAACGAAATATGTTTTATATTCCGCCCCTAACGGGGCTTTGGCTGCAGGGGATATTCCCTTCTACCAATATTCCGCCCCTAACGGGGCTTTGGTTGTGGGGGATATTCCCTTCTACCAATATTTCGCCCCTAACGGGGCTTTTTTAGGGGATTTATTCAATATTCTACCAATATTTTGTACCTAACGGCACATATTTTTCAACTCTTAGTTCGTATTTATTACAAATTCATTTAACTCAATTTCCTCATTTACCCATTTTTCAAATAAGCCAATCCATTGCAAGGCGTTGTCAATGGCATTCGCTCCCGAAGGTTGTTCTTGCGGGGCGACATCCAAATAATAACTGCCTGGCAAATCGGCTTTGACGTATGGTATTTCGCCAGAAATAGCTGCCAATTCGTTTAAATCGGGTTGCAAAATGTAAATGCGCAACTGTTCTTTCAATTTGCGGTAGTTGCGCGCATACGTCAATTGCATTGTCCACGAAGAGTTGGTTGTTACGGTTAATGTTGCCGTTACAAGTCCTTCGTTGACGTCGATTACGGCATCGGGATATTTTTCTGTGATTGCGTTCTTTTCGCGTTCAAAAAGCATTGGCGTTATTTCATACCAGTTTCGCAAATAGGAAACGGTTTGAACAGGCGGTGGCGGAATATACTGTTGTGCATTGTTATTTATGTATTCCAAGGCTTCACTCAATGGTACGCCGGTAAAATAAAAATCGGACGAAAGCTTTTTAATTTTCTTAAATCCCTGTATCCAAAGAAAAACGACAAAACCAATGAAAGCCAATGCGAGCAGTACCGAAATTTCAGGGTACTCTTCGAACAACCTGCTTTGCCACATCAAAATAAAATCGTAAATACCGTGCAGCAAAACGGGAACGCCCACACAGAGCATAAGGTATTTGTTTTTGCGTTCGGGCAGGAATTTGGCATACGAAAAATAATAGCCCATTGCCACGCCAAACAAAGCGTGAGCAGGCACGGCGGTTAATGCTCGTACAATAGCCGTGTTAACGCCATAATGCAGTACATACATGATGTTTTCCAATGTAGCAAAGCCCAAAGAAACAAATACCGCATAAATAATGCCGTCGAAGCGTTCGTTAAAATTCGGATTCTTCCAAATCAACCAATAGAGCATGGCAAATTTGACCAGTTCTTCGGGTATCGCCGCCACAAAAAATGCTTCTATAAACGCATCTATGAAATGGTTTCCCGTATAATCTCCCGCATAAACAATTATATCCAAAGCATAACCCGCAACAATCACGAACATGGTAGATAAGGCTCCCAAACCGAAGGCTTTGAGCAATAAATCCAACGGCTCCTGTTCGTACTTATCCTTGCGGTAAATGTACAGCAAAATTAACACGGAAGGCAAAACTGACAATATAAGCAAAAATGGAATCATTGAATTACAGCTTTATGTCTTTCATGTTAATACGGTTTGCCTGCCACTCTCCGTACCGCTGAATCCATTCGTGCAGCTTGCGAATGACTTCTATTCCGCTTACTTTGTCCTTTTTAATGGTTTTCGACAAATCCAAATAACTTTCGCCCGAACTATCTATGGCGATATGAGGAAAGTCCTTGATTTTGTCGCCCAGCAAATCGACCAAATCAGGATTTACCAGATATATTTTGATTTCCTTGTTTTTGAGGTAGTCGGATGAGTAAACCAATTGAAACGACAGCGGTTCCTGCTGTCCGTCAATCTTTTTACCGGTATTGATATAAAACGAAACCACACCGTTTTCTACATTTTTCTCTGCATTGGCAAATTGTCTTTTGATTTCATTTTCCTCTTCCAAATAGAGTTGAGGCTTTTGTTGATACCAAAAACCTGTTTGACTTGCTATTTTTTTCGGGTTAATTTGAAAAGTATCTAAAAACCACAACACGAAAAAGGTTAAGAAAGAAAGAATTGCGAAAACGCTTGCAATGCCAATGAAATAGAAAAGCGAGAACGGAATAAGGTAATTGTGAAACAGAGGAATTGAGAGGAACGAAACCGAACTAAAGCAACCGCTAAACAGAGAAACTACAAAAGTGGAAATCAACAGCAATCCTGCAACAATTAACCTCTCGACAAGCAATTTATTTCTGCGGGAAATGAAAGCGATAATCAGAGACAGAAATGTTATAATCCACAACAAAGCGATTGCCCTGCTCACTTTCAGGTTGGCATCCATTCGTTTTTTTAATTTATTCACTTTGCCATCAATAAATTCTTGTTTTCGTTCAGCCAATTCTTTATTAATCAATGGTAATTCATAAACTGCTTTTAAAGAGTCAATATTGGCATCTTCCCTGGCAATGAATTTTTCTGTAAGGTATTCGTTGATAAAATTTTCAAGATTAATACTGTCTTTTGAAAAAAGCGCATCTTTAAACAGTCTTTCTAATTTGTTAAGGGAGATATTTGGTTTTAAATTTTTTGTAATGAATGTGTCGTATTCCGCTTTATTTTGTTTAAATAGAACATCTTTATAATTCAGCTGTTTTTGTAATTCGGTTGCTGTTTCGTCAAATTCTTTTGCCGCTGCCTTTGCAACAGAATCAGCTATGGGCTGAATTTCGAGCGGATACTCGGAATAGAAAACTTTATGCAATGACTTGATATCGTCCGTTCCCTTTAACTGTTCGTACGAATAGTGCGAAAACAGCGACATCCCTAATCCCACTACAAAAATCAGCAGGAACAGGTATTTGGTTTCCAGCAATCCTGACAAACCGCTTTTTCGGCTGTTGTGATTACTATTGCCCTGATTTATTGTGTAGTCCATGCCTGTACCCGTCTTTCTGTTTTTAGGCGGTTCGGGGTTTAATCCTTTTGAGGGGTAATGCTTTAGTTTAAAATATTCTTCCGGTATCAAATCATCGCCTACTTCAATATCTATTTTGCTGTAGCGCGAAGAGGTAGAAACGTGGTACATCGTAAGGCGAAATCGCGGGTCAATATTGACGAGTCCCGAAATAGCGCCCTTTGGATTAAGAGCGGCAAAAGTGCGGTTTGTGCCGTCGTCCGTCCTCGAAAAAGTATCCATACTTCCCGGATGTCGGTGCCACAGTCCCAGCAAAATTAACTCATGCTCGTATTTGTATGCTTCTGTTTGTGCCGCATAATTGACATATTGTTCATCATATTCAAAGTAGGCATGTTGGAATATGGAACGCTCACCCGGAGGCAGTACTTTTATGACAATCCACATGCCATTATCAAGGATGTGCCCCAGCAAGATGCCGCCCGTTTCATTCGGATCCTTATCGAACGATTCGTCAATAATGGCGTTATACGCCTCATTCGAAAATATTACACATTGACAATCGGTATTCATAATTTTTATTTTTTCAGTTGATTAAATACCGCCGTGTTCGTTGAATTTTTCTTTTGACAGGTCGCCGGTCCAAACCAATTCAAAAGCCATTAGCCATTTTACCGCCCATGCAATAACCGAAGCGGCGGAAGTAACTTCTTTGCCTGCTTTCACATTACCTGCCTCGGCTGTACAGAGATAAAGATGGTTGTTGCTATCTCTCAACAAATGTGTAGGTTGCCAGCCCAAACCTTCTATCAATTCGTTAATATCAGGGTCGACAAGATAGACGCGAACCGAACTGCCCATTACTTGCTGCGGGTGGTTGTTGTTATACACAGCCATAATATTCCACGAAGTATCGCCCATTACGCCGATATTCAAGTCGCCTGTCCATGCCAAGCGACCGTCGTCTAACTGATCAAGTTGGAAATAGGGAAATGCGTGCGCCATAGCCGCTTTTTCGGCAGTCAACAGTCCGGGGTCTTTTTCGTACCATTGGCGCAGGGCTAATTTACCGGCAGGAATAGAAATCCCCTTGCCTTCGTCTGCACCGTTTGTTACGCTACCCGTAGGGCTGATAGGAATTTTTTTACCTTCCAGCAGTTTCTTTTTTAACTCTTCGCGTTTGGCTTTTAATGCATCATCATCATTGGCTAATTTGCCGGCTGGAATAGAAATTCCCTTGCCCGAATCTGTACCGTTTGTTACACTGCCTGTCGGACTAATGGGGATTTTTTTACCTTCCAACAGTTTTTTCTTTAATTCCTCGCGTTTGGCTTTCAACGCCGCGTCGTCATCGGCTAATATGCCGGCTGGAATTGAAATGAATTTGCTCATCTTTTTGAAAATTAATTTATTGGACATTGATATTCATTTACTATAAATCGTGTTTCGAAATTTCAATTTCACAAAGTATGTTGCCTTCCGTATCGGTATAAATATAGCGGAGACGGTAATCATACCTTTTTACAACTGTTTTTATCGAAAATTTTTCAAGTGTTGATAAATCGTTATTCAAAGCCTCTACCATTGCTTCTTTCATTATTTCTACCATTTCGTCTTTCATTGCTTCAAAAACAGAAGCATCTACACCGTCAATTGAGCAAACATACTCCAATATTTTTTCTCTTTCATAGAAATTTACATCAGTCATTGTTATCCCGTCGCCTTGATATTGAGGACATTGACTTTTGAGCGTCTGCATTTCTTCTTTCATTTGCTTGGCAATGCTATTACCGCAAGAGATAAACACGAATGGTAAAACCATTAATACTAAAAATAATTTGTTTGCTGTTTTCATCTTTTTAAAATTTAATTTGTTAGACATTTGGTTGTTATTTTTATATGTTTTTAATTCAGCTTAAACGATACGGGTATTACGTAAGAAACACTGACTTTTTGACCTTTATGTTCGCCGGGTTCCCAATTTGGCATACTTCTAATTACTCTTAACGCCTCATTGTCAAGTGAAGTATGAACGCCCCGAACAATACTTGCATTGCTTATGCTCCCATCTTTTTTAACCACAAAACGGACAAACACTTTCCCCTGTATTCCAATTTCTTGGGCAATAGCCGGATAACGTAAGTTTTGTCTTAAGAACTCACGCATAGCCTCTTCGCCTCCCGGAAAGGAGGGTAGTTCTTCTACAATAACGTAGATTTCATCATCCGGATCTTCAATAACATTCAATTCGGACACGGCTTCTTCTGTTGCCGGTTCTGTTATTTCCTCGGTATTATTAAGATAATAGCCAATGCCAATACCTCCGACCAACAATAGGAGCAAAACTATCAACCACGTTTTTGATTTTCGAGACGGACTACCTCGAACGATTGTACCGTCGTCTAATATTTCAAAATGTTGTTTCATGTATTTTGTCTTAATTGTCGTTCATATTCATTCCTGATTCTTTACAATTCGGCATCAGATTCTTTTTCTTCCAAATCAGCCAAACGTGGTAAAGTTTTCAACAAATCTTCTATTTCGCCGGCATAATGCCAATTATCCATGCTGTTGATACCCAACAACGTATTTTCGTTAATATCCAAATGCGCCAGTTCCGCAATCGAAAGCGGACCGTATAACCGCCCGTTTTCGCCTTTGTAGTAATAGTTGATATTGAAAATATCAAATGCCGAAGGGGTTGCAGTTGCTATGAAGCAACTTGCCAGCTCGGGAAAACTTGCTGCGGGTTTCCACTCCTCGCAACCTTGTGCAAGTACCAATGTGTCGACAAGCAAGCCGAGTTCCTTTACCTGCTCCAATTCGTAAGGACCGTATTGCTGTTCGTCAAGTTCTACGTAATAAAGAGTATTCATACGTTATTTATTTTTTTATATGTGACACATTACATGTCACGTGTCATTCAACAAATCCGGTCTCAACCGTTTCGTTCTCTCCAGCGCCTGTTCATGTTCCCATTCGTTAATCTTCCGTTCATTTCCCGAAAGGAGTATTTCCGGCACTTTCCAGCCTTTGTATTCTGCCGGGCGGGTATAAACGGGCGGCGCCAGCAGGTTATCCTGAAAAGAATCGGAGAGAGCCGACTGCTCGTCGGACATGGCTCCCGGAATTAACCTTACAATGGCATCGGTCATAATGCAAGCTGCGAGTTCTCCCCCCGTAAGGACAAAATCGCCGACCGAAATCTCCTTTGTGATTAAATGCTCACGAATGCGGTGATCAATTCCTTTATAATGACCGCAAAGAATCATTACGTTTTGAAGCAAGGACATGGAGTTTGCCGTTTTTTGGTTAAACATCTCTCCGTCGGGCGAGGTATAGATAATCTCGTCGTACTCCCGTTCGCTTTTCAATTGGCTTATGATCCGGTCTACCGGCTCTATTTGCAATACCATTCCGGCGCTAAACCCAAAAGCGTAATCGTCTACTTTTTTGTGCTTATTTAACGTATAATCGCGAACATTATGTATGTGGATTTCCACCAATCCCTTCTCTTGAGCACGTTTTAGAATAGAGTGATTCAACGGGCTTTCCAATAACTCAGGGACGACGGAAAGTATATCTAAACGCATAAAGTTGTTTTTTGCGAAAATAGTAAAAAACAACTAAATTTACGCAGGAATTTTTTATTTTTTTAGATTATGCAAATTAAGTCACGAGACACATTTATTTCCATGTCTCTTTATCAAATAATCATACCTGTCCAGCACCTCCTCCGTCACGTCATCCCAAGAGCGGGCAATGGTTTTTGAGGCATTCAAGCCTACTCGCTTAATGTGTTCCGGTCTGTCAATCAATTCCAGCATACGCTTTGCCATTGCCTGACTTGAATTTTCGGTCAGGAAACCATTGTAATCGTCGGTCACTACTTCCGATGCCGTAGAGCCTTTAACCAACACGGAAGGCGTGTGCATCGTACTTGCTTCACGCACAACCAGCGGGGCGTTATCATAAAGCGAAGGAAAAAGAAATAGATCGGCAGCCATATAATAACGCTTCAACTGCTCCCGGTCCAAAATCATACCCAAAAATTCTACTTTTGATTGTAAGCCATATTGGTTGACTAATGCCTTCAACTCTTTCTCGGCATATCCGGTTCCAACGAAAAACATCTTAAACGGCGTCTCTTTCAGTAACGCCAGTGTGTCGACAACCAAGCGGGTATTCTTTTCCCAAATATGTTGACCGATGAAGAGGAATACCGAAATATGGGCGGGAATATGCAGTTCGGCGCGAGCCTGCTGCTTCAACATGTCGATATCGCCGTCGATCGAGTATTCCGTACCGTTTTCCATAACGATCAGCTTTCCCTTATAGCCGTATTCACGAATAGTCTCTTCGACAGCGGCTTGCGGAATCCATACCTCATCTACGGATTCAAAAAAACGTATCACCTCATTCAACATCCATTTTGTGATTTGCCGGTTATTAAACGCCCGGTCAAAATCGGCTTTGAATTTGGAATGAAAAGTAGCGACAACAGGTATTTTTTGCTTTTTTCTCAAATTCAACGCCACTTTTGCCGATGAAAACGGACAATGGGCGTGAACGAGCTTAAAAGGAACTTTTTTAATTTTTTCCAAGAATGAAAAATCAGTGTATGGCATCCCCAGACAGTACGGTTTGCGTCCCCATATCGGTATCGAAGCATACCGGTAGACCGGATATTCCGAATAATCGGTATATTTCGGCGCACGCGGCGTCACCACGCATACCCGCTGATTTTTCTTATGCATCGAATGGGCATAATTTTGTACAGTCAACGCAACACCGTCCATAATGGGCGGATAGCTATCATTAAATAAACCTATTACTTTTTCTGTTTGGCTATAATTCCTGTTTTTCATTCTTATCGCGTGTTTTGTATTATAACACGAAGATATGGCAAATAGTTTTAGATAACTAACTGAAAATGAAAACTTAATAGAAATATAATACGAATGTAATGCAGGAAAAAGCATTTCGTCATTGCGGGCTTGACCCGCAATCCCATTATAATCAATTTACATTTTTCAGGGGGTCCCGCGTCAAGCGCGGGATGACGGGCTTTTGAAGACAGCCTCTTTGTGTTTATTTAAAATTTAAAACTCCGAAGAGAAATGAAACCTGATTTTTGGAAAATCACTCTGCGCCATTTGCAGGATGTAGCCCGAATCGGCAAGAAAAACATCCCTACCCTCTTTGTCCACTGCCATATATTGGTATTTACGCTTCTTGAAGGTTTCTAATGCTTCCTGATCGTCGCTTTCAATCCAACAAGCCTTGTACAGGTTAATCGGTTCCCACCGGCATTGTGCATTGTACTCATGCAACAAGCGGTATTGGATCACTTCAAACTGCAATTGTCCGACTGTTCCGATGATTTTACGTCCATTAAACTGATTGGTAAACAGTTGGGCTACACCCTCATCCATTAACTGTTCAATGCCTTTGTTCAACTGTTTGGCTTTCATAGGGTCATCATTTTCGATGTACTTGAACATTTCCGGAGAGAAACTCGGCAAGCCTTTAAAATGAATAACCTCGCCCCCTGTCAGGGTGTCGCCGATCTTAAATGTTCCCCCATTATCCGGCAATCCGACAATATCTCCCGGATAAGCCTCGTCCACCGTCTCCTTTTTCTGCGCCATAAAAGCTGTTGGAGCAGAGAATTTCAACATTTTATTGTGACGGATATGCTTGTAATTGACATTACGCTCGAATTTTCCCGAACAGATTTTCACAAAAGCAATACAACTGCGATGGTTCGGATCCATGTTGGCATGGATTTTGAAAACAAAACCAGAAAAATCATTTTCCTGCGGCTCCACAACCCGCTCAATGGTCTCTACCGGACGCGGAAAAGGGGCAATCCGGACAAAACAGTCCAATAGCTCCTTCACACCGAAGTTATTTAAGGCGCTACCGAAAAAGACAGGAGCGACTTCGCCCGCAAGATATTTTTCTACATCGAACTCAAGATAGACGCCTTCAATAAGCTCAAGGTCTTCCCTTAGTTTAGCAGCATCATCGCTGATATACTTTTCCAATTCGGGATTGTTCACATCATCAAATGCAATCGACTCAGTAACAACTTGCTTATTAGGAGTATAAAGATCCAACTTCTGTTGGAAAATATTGTAAACGCCCTTGAACTTATCTCCCTGATTAATGGGCCAGCTCAATGGACGTACCTTAATATTCAGTTCCGATTCGATCTCGTCCAGCAGGTCAAAAGGGTCATTCCCCAGTCTGTCCATTTTATTGACGAAAACGATAACCGGCGTATTGCGCATACGGCAGACATTCATCAACTTGCGGGTTTGCGTTTCCACCCCTTTTGCCACATCCACCACGATGATCACACTGTCGACCGCCGTCAACGTACGGAATGTATCCTCTGCAAAATCCTGGTGACCGGGCGTATCCAAAATATTGATTTTGTATCCGTCATAGTCAAAGCCCATTACAGAAGTGGCTACCGAAATTCCCCGCTGTTTTTCAATCTCCATCCAGTCGGAAGTAGCTGTTTTTTTTATCTTGTTCGACTTGACTGCCCCTGCGATATGGATAGCTCCGCCAAAAAGCAATAACTTTTCGGTGAGGGTGGTTTTTCCTGCGTCGGGGTGGCTGATAACCGCAAAAGTGCGTCTGCGTTTTATTTCTTCGATTAAACTCATTTGTCTTGTGTTGGAAAATTTTTTCGCGGTGCAAAGGTACGAAAAATTCTTTTTCAACCCTCTACAAAACAACTTTTTGCCCTAAAGGAAAGTATAAATGGGTAACGATATAGAAATGAGCGAACTACTTTGCTCTGCTGCGTTTTTCCATTGTTTCAAATAACTCGCTGTAAAGGTAATGCTATTTCTACGATAGACAAAATTTTATTTGAAATATTCCAACTTTTCTGTTTGAACAAAATTAATATTCCATTGAATAATCAATTCAAACTATCTTTAATCATTTTGATGCTACTCAATACGCTCTCCAAATCCTGATAAATTTTCTCAATTATTTCTTCAGGTTCTGGAAGATTGTCTAAATCTATATAATTTTCATCTTTGAGCCAAAAAATATCTAAATTTACTTTTTCCCGAGAAGTAACCTCCTCAATCGAAAATTTTCGCCAACGTCCATCCGGATTTTTTTCGCTCCATGTTTCTTTTCTATTAGAGGCAAGATATAGAGAAACAAATTCCTCCAAATCTTCAAATCTTAACGGTTTCTTTTTTAAGGTTCGATTTATGTTTGTTCGATAATCATAATACCATATCTCTTTGGTTTTAGAGCCTTTTTGAAAAAACAAAACATTGGCTTTTACCCCATTGGCATAAAATATACCTGTCGGTAATCGAAGAATTGTATGTAAGTTGACATGCTCTAATAGTTCTTTTCTAATTACTTCTCCCGCGCCACCTTCAAAAAGAATATTATCGGGAAGAACAACGGCAGCTACACCATTTTTATCCAGCATGGATACAATATGTTGTAAAAAACTTAATTGCTTATTGCTTGTTGTTGTCCAAAAATCACCACGATAATAGTAATGATTATCCTTTTCTGCTTTTTTAATATCGTTGGTTGGGATATCACTACTACTTTTTCCAAATGGTGGATTCGCCAATACAATATCAAATTTTTTAGCAGATTCTTCTTTTAGGCTATCTTCAACTTTAATGTCAGGAGTATTGATTAAATCGCCTACACCGTGAAGAAAGAGATTCATTAAGCATAAACGGGCTGTTTCGTCAACAATTTCCCATCCATAGAAAGTATGAAATCTCAAATTATCTGCATCTTGAGAGGATATGTTTTTGTTTGTTTTATGAATATACTCCAACGCTCCTAAAAAAAATCCTCCTGTTCCACATGAAGGGTCTGCTATCGTTTGGTTCAACTTTGGACAAATACACTCAACCATCGCCTTAATTACAGAACGTGGGGTAAAGTATTGTCCTGCGCCACTACTTTCCGCGTTTTTCTGAAGTAATGCTTCGTAAATATCTCCCTTTACGTCAATAGATTCCGATATCCAAGATTCTTCATCAATAAAATCAATAAGCTTCTTCAATTTTTTTGCGTCGCTTATTTTGTTTTGCGCATTATTGAAAATCTTTTTTATCATTCCACCCGAAACCGCAAGTGTATTTAATACATTTTGATATTGAAAAGAAATTTCTTTCACATCATAATTTTTTAATTTCTCCCATTTGCAGTTTTCCGGAATATCATAATTTCTTACCTCTTTGGCAGTTGAATATTCATCTGCCATTTTAAGGAATAATAGATAGGTTATTTGTTCCAAATAATCTCCGTATGTAACGCCGTCATCGCGAAGCGTATCACAGAATTTCCAGATTTTATCTACTAATTGATTTGTTTCCATTTTAATATTATTTATGATGCAATTCTTCTTGCCCACTCCAATCCGGAACTATACAAACAGGCACTTGCTGTTGCTGAAAATTCTGATTGCGGGCTGGTTAAATTTTTTAATTCTTTTAATTTCTCTCTTAACATTGTTGATTTAGAGACACTTGGATTTACATTATTTTCGTTTATTAGATTTTGTATTTCTTTAATTTTTAGCATAATACTTGTCCATAAAAATTTACGTCCTTCCACTAAAGGTTCACAATTCAAATCTAAGTTAGTAATGGTATAACTTGCTCTTATATAATCCCAGTCATTTGAATTAGGCGAAGACGGTACTACTTTGCCAGTATCAATAAAAGAAATTTTTAAAGGGTCTTCAATTACCGTAGGGTCTAAAAAATAGATTATTTCATCATCAATGCTATCTGTATAAGTATTAGCTTTATTCGATTTCACTAAAAAACGGTCACCCTTCTTGGTATTACCAACTGCACCACAAATTCTATAATTCTTCCAGCAAAATGCCAGCCACCAATAGCCTCCCATATCTACGCCCTTATCATCCAATGCTCTTTTTTTAGGACGAAAATGCTCTATATGGTAATATGAAAATTTCTCTTTTGCCTCTGAATACCAACATTTCTGATGTGATAAAGATAAAAGATGTGTTTTTAATTCACCCCAAATAGCAGAATTATCATCAATAATCTTCTTTTTTTTCTGTAAATCGGGTTCTGTGATTAACTGTTGCGTCAGAGCATTTGCTTTTGTTATCCATTCATTTGGGGGATGATTATTTTCTAAATCAATATAAATCATACTTTTCCCTCCTTTTCTTCTCTCAGTAACTCATCCAAAATTTCTAACGCAATCTCGTTCTGTCGCTTTAATTCTTCATTAGTGTAATTTTTAAATTTAAATTCCTCTTTCTGACTAAGAGCCATTACAAATTTCTGATAAAGAGGGTCTCTGAATGTTTGTGTGAAGCCTAACTCAGTTAATTCATTTGACAGATTTCTAAGAGTTTCAATCTCGGATGAGGTTAATTTTCCAGAAGCCTGTTTTATGGCTAATTGATTTTTTTCGTTAAGTTTTTCTTGAGTTTCAGAATCCAATGTTGTTGGTAATCCAAACAATTCACTCGTTAATATTCCTGCAACACCAAGTCCCTTAGGACTAATATTCGGTTGTTCTGCCGTAATTTTTCCGGTTTCAATGTCTCTTCTGAAAATCCTGACTTGATGTTTATCCATGCTGCCAATAACCAAGGGGTCATGAGTATTTAGTATCACTTGGGTAGTATCATCTTCTTTATCTGTTGAGGTATCCTTTTTAACTACAGATTTTAATAAGTCCAGATATTCCCATTTCCAAAGAGGGTTAAGATGTGTATCGGGTTCATCCAACAAGATAAGTGTTTCTTCATCTCTTGTGAACCGCAAAAGACCTAAAACCGTCAAAAGTTGTTGTTCTCCTTCGCTTAACTCCTTGAATGTAATGTTGCCGTCAACATTTTGTTTTCTAACACGAACCCTTACTTCACTAATTAAATCCGAAATATATGTGCTTTCTAATGCTTTAAATAATTCGGTATTGCCTCCTTCGTAGAATTTTGCAAGCGCTTGCAAATTCTCCTTATCCTTAATAAACAAATAAAGAAATTCTCTTTTTTTATTTGCTTTATCTCTGAATGATTCTTTATATGATTCTTCAATATCAATCGGAGCTAACGACAATTCCCATAATTCATCCAGAAATTCTCGAACCAGACCTTTTGCACCCCACATGAAATTATTTTGAAATTTCGTACTCCCACTCCAATTCGGATGTTGAAATTTGAATAAAATTGATTCTAAATCTTCTATGGATAAGTATTTTTGAAGAAACTGTTTTGTGTCATCATTTTCGTAAGCAAAGAATGCCATTAAAACAAAATATGAGTGAACTAACTGGACATAAAATAATCTGCGTAATTCATCCACATTATCTTTTGTTGCATTAGCATGAATAATTTTATCATAAAACTTTTTTTGATGTTCATCAAAATGGTCTTTTAAGCGATTACTGGTTCCCGAATAATAGGTAAATACATATTTGGGTAAATAATCATTTTTTTGACGAAAAAAATCTGCTTTGGATAACACTTTTGTTCTAAGGGAATCTTCTGTATCCGTTTCTTTTTCTTTAATATGAAAAATATATTTCCCCGAAAGGTAATCTACAACTATCTTCTTACCTCTACACTCATATTCTATCTTATATCTCAAGTTTGTTTCTTTAGGCGGCTCCTTTTCTAAATCAAGATATTTGAAGATAAGAATAAGAGCTTCAATAAAATTAGATTTTCCTGTAGCATTTTGTCCCAATAAAACGGTGTTCATCTCATCAGGGTCAAAATTTATCTCAAACTGTTTGAGATTTTTGAAATTTTCTATGTAAACTTTATGTATTCTCATTTCTTCAACGATAATAGAATTTCTGTTTTTGATTTTGTTTGTTCAATCAATTCACTAATTGATTTTAATTCAGCATAAAAATTGTCGATACTTTCCCAATGCTTGGATTGTTGCCAAACTTCTTTTGCCGGAATGGGTTCTTTTGCTTCTTTCAGCAAGTCAAGAACTGATTTTGTTCGTTCCATTTTTTCTATCTTGGTGCTAATTTTATTTTCTTTGGGTTTATTTTGTAAGAACTCCAATCGTTCTAATTTTATCTTATCCAATAGTTTATACGCAGGTTCATCGTCCGGATTTTGAGAAACAAGTTCTCCGGCAAAGGCTTTGTACAGGATAGTTTGTTTTAGAACTTCTATTTGGGCTAATTTTTTAACTGTAGTTTCTTCTACATTTTTCAACACAGTATATTTTGATTCCAGTTCTGCTACAATAAGCTCCTGTTCTGTAAATGAACAAACAGGGATAGAGATACTGTTTATTTGAGAAAGTGTCAGGGCTTCACGAGTTGCTCCGGAACTTAATTCTTGAATCATTCGTTGAACTTTGGGCGAATTTAAATACAATGCCAAATATTTATGAGATAAATCAGGCGATGTTCTAATAATACATACATGTTGATTGACATTACCTTGATTAAAATGTTCAGGAATGTAGGCGCATCGTCCTATTGATGCTCCGGTAATATTTAGAAGAACGTCGTTGGCTTGAATCTTAGTCCTTGACATTTTCTCATTTATCTCATCTGTTATGTAAACTGTCTCTTCTAAATTTAAAGAATAGCGCAATACATTTTGACTTCTAATGAATGGTACTCCATTTTTAACATAAATGCTTCGACCTCCTTTAGGTGTAGAACCTGCTCCTATGAATGTTGTGAGCGAACTCAAATACTTTGTATCTCCATTTATACTGTTAAATGTATCATCTAAAATTGACTGCCAATAAATATCTAAGCGGTTTTTTATACCAGACAAAGTTTTTTCGGCATGTTCTATTTCACTAAATAATTCTTCGATTTTTTCGACGATGCGGTATTGTTCATCTAATGGAGGTAAAGGAATTTCTAAAGTTTCTAATATCTGTTTGGATATAGCTTTAAATGTAGTTCCTGTACCCAATCGTGCTATTTTATTTTCATTTGCCCGTATATAATAAAGTATAAATTTATTAGATATTTTGCCATAACATCTAATGCCGGCGAGACCTCGTCCGATACATGATTTTTCACTAACTAAGTTTGTTGGCCCAATTGGTGCTCTTACAGAAATTAAAACATCTCCTTGCTCTACCGTTTTCATAGGTAAAGAGCAATATACTCGAACTGTTGGATACATATTTCCAAAATCTGTTTTTCCCTGAAAAAATGGTAACCCTGTTTTTTTTAGATTGTATGAATATGAAGGAGGAGATTGTCCCATATTAATATATGCAATCACATTTAGGTTGGTTTTAAGCCAACCACAAGGTAAATCATATTCTTTGTTTTGTATATCCATCTTTAAAGTTTTTCAATAATATTATTTTTCACCATCTTCCAAGCTTCTCCATTATCATATTGCACCCCTTTTTTCAATATAAGATAAACATCATCCGTAAACTCTTTCATCAATATCTTTTCTTCCATATTGGCAAGAAACTGTTTTTGTGTCGGCGGTTTATCTACGGAATATTCCATATACTTTTTATAACACTGTACTAACTTTTCAGCATCAACATTTTGATGAGTCATAGCCCAATACAAATCAAACAGGTCGCGTCCTTTCCGGCGTTGGTACAATGCGCGTAGCTTTGTTCCCAACAATTCTTCCAATTCATATCCGGTCAAGTTGCATTCGCCTGAAAACCAAGCACTTTCTACTTTGAACGGAATCTCTTTTAAACCCAAGACATTGAAATGTTCCCGCGTATTGATTTCAATCTTCAACCGCATATTGACTACCGGCTGAGTTTCTGTTTCAAAACGATAGATGATTGTGTTATTATGAATGTGTTGTTTTATTGTTCGTTTCGTACCGAGAAAAGAGAGTTGTTCCCTGATTCGTTTGAGTATCGGATTGATTGGTTCGGAATTAATTTGCACCAAGTCAATGTCTTCAGAATAGCGGATTTGTGGTGGCAGATACAACTTGTGTAAAGCTGTTCCTCCTCTAAATGCCAATGAATTTTTCAATAAATCATCTGAAAATATCTCTACTAATGCCCGCGCAATTATCATATCCTGCTCAATTTGGGAGTAATCAGGCCACGGAGCGTTTTCTTTCCATTCTTCTATGTATCGTATCGGAATCATAAGTCATTCTCTATTATTACATTCACATCCACTTTCCAATCTTTATCAATATTCCCCTGCTTGGGCGATGCTATGGACAACAGAATATTCTGGGTTGCTTTACCTTTTAATGCACGTTGTATAGACTTAGCCAAATCTTGCCTGTTAAAGACTTTATCGTATAAATATCCCAATCGTTGTAAAGATGAGATTTGAGGATAACCGGATGCTATTTTATACATTCCGGAAGGCTTCATTTCTTCAATAAGTTCCCCAAGAATCGGAAGAATCCGGGAAATTCCTCCGATTTTTCCATTGAAAGACATAAAATCCAATGCTGTAAGTTCCGGTGACGAAACGTTGAAGTATCCGGCAGCAGAATTTTTCTTCTCAATACCTTCCTGTTCCCACGTTTTCCGGACAAGAAAGTTTATCCGGGTATTATTTTCAATGATAGCTCTCATCGGGCTTTGTACTATCACCTGATATTCCATTGGTTGCTGGTGAGCAGCGCCATACAGCGAGGCGGCAGTGTATAGCCCTAAATAGTAATTCCGCCCCAACTGTTTCATTAAGTCATCAATGTAGAGAAAAATGGGTAGAGAACCGTTTTGTGCATATTCCGGCGGAAGTACAACATAGAAGTCTTTACGGATAATAGCGATTTTATTATCTGCTTTCAACCTGTATAATTTTCTGCGAATAGCCTGTTCGGAAGAATCAAATGCTCGTTTTAATTCTTCAAAAGTGAATGAAAATCTACCTTTTGAACGTATTTTCAAAAGGTAATCATCTACATATTCGTATTTTTTTGTTCGTTCCACTTCATAAATAATTTGCACAAAGATATAGATTTTGTCTGTAATTGCAAATAAATTATTTGTTTTATAGGGGGGGAGGAGTAAATTCAAACAGCTCCTTTTCCGCCCACAAACCCTCTGCTATACCGGAACATCATAAAAATCAATATCCCACCATAGATAATCTGACGCATATTAGCAGCAATGGCATTCGGCATTCCAACAAAGCGTAGAATTTCGGGCAGAAAAACAAGAAATGCCGCTGCAATAACGCTTCCCCACAAATTACGCATACCGCCGATAATAACAATGGAAAGAATAAAAATTGATTCGTCAACCGTAAAACTTGTCGGGTCAATGTAGCTGATATAGTGCGCATACAATACTCCCGGAACAGCGGCAATCATAGCTCCGAAAGTAAAGGCAATCACTTTCGACAGATAAACATTCTTTCCCAATGATTGTGTAAAAATTTCATCTTCACTCAATGCCCGCAAAGTACGTCCGAAGGCAGAACCGGTTAATTTTTTCAAGAAAAGGAATATCAAACCGACAAAGAAAAGCGTTAAAAGTAAGAATGTCCATTTGCTTTCTATCGTAATGCCAAGAAATGATATACTTGGAATACCCGGTATGCCGAGTGGTCCCCTCGTAAGCGACATCCAATTATTCATCAACGAAAACACAACGACCTGAATACCCAAAGTACAAATAATAAAATAGTCGTCAATAGTGCGCAGAGCAATAGCAGACACAAGTAACGCCAATAATCCACTCAACAACATAGCAATAGGTAATACAAGCAAAAAAGACATTTGATAGTTTACTGCAAGCAAAGCGGCAGTATATGCACCTACACCGTAAAATCCTGCATGTGCCAATGAAATCATCCCGCCGAAACCCGCAGAGAGATTCAAACTTTGCGAAAGCATTACATAAATGCCGACCAATATCAATAAGTGCAACAGATATTCCATAACTCTAAATCTCTATTTTCTTCAACCGTTTGCCGCTAAAGCCCAACGGTCGGGCTATCAAAAACAAAATCAGAATAATATACGCAACGGCATCTATCCATTGACTGCCAATGTAGTAAGCCGCCAAATGCTGCGCAGTAGCCAAGAGCAAAGCGCCGCCCACCAATCCCCAATTACTGCCCACGCCGCCGATAATCATTGCCACCACGCCGTAGAGCAACCAATTGAAACCCATTGTCGGTCGCATATCGGTATCGAAAGCGATTAAAATTCCCGCCACCGCCGCCAATGCCGAGCCGATAGCGAATGCCCACAGAATAACCCGGTCGGAATGAATGCCGACCACATTACTCAATTCGGGATTGCTTGCTACTGCGCGGATATTCCGCCCGATACGGCTGTATTTCATCAACAACACGCAAGCTACAAACAACGCAACGCAAACCGCTATTGTGATAATCTGAATATCGGTAATGTATGCCCCGAAAAACTCGTGTCCTACTTTTATTTCGCCTGTGCGCACGCTTTTGGTACTGTCGCCCCAAAGCATGGAAATCAGATTTTGCAAGACGATATAAAGCCCCAACGAGGCAATCATCAGTATCATGGGCGAGGCATTGCGTTTGCGCAAAGGTTTGTACAGGGCTATTTCGGATAACATGCCTACGGCTGTGGCAGAAACTATGGCTAACGGTATTGATAGCCATACGGAGCATTGGAGTTGTATGGAGAAAAGGTATGTGAAATAAGCGGAGAAGGTTAGGGTTATGGCGTGAGATAGATTGAAAAATTTAGCAGGATAATAACAAATTACAAATGAAAATGTTATTATCAAATAAATGCTGAATTTCAATATTATATCAGTCAATAATCCCATACTTCTTTTTTATTCGGTCAATCCATCTATCAATTTTTGACACTACGTTATTTTTATATCTTCATCAATCTTAATATGCGATTGCTTACCATTATCCAAAATCTTTTGTATACTCGTTAAAATTTCAATTTCTTTTGTTCGGTTAATATTGAGTCTGTTTAGCAATGTTTTATACATATTATTATCCCATGATACCCTCAGACAACGATGATGTCCGTGCTCTTCATATTTTAATTGATTATAAAAATCTTTTTGAAAGATATTTATAAAGCAAATATCTTTTGTCCTAAAAGTCTGTGGCTCTGTTGCTCCTTCATTTTTATAAGAAAAATACAATTCCGTTTCTTGTTTCTCATTATTTATATTGCATTTTTCAGCTATTACATAATCTATATTATTGAAAAATATATTCTCTTTGTTTCCATTAATTCTATCTCGTAAAATTTCTTCGTCATAATCTAATACGAAAGTATTTATTCCTGCTATCATGTTAATAAGCACATACGACAAAAATGTTTTACATTGCATTTCATTAAATGTTGTTATTCTTTCTTCTGTTTTCACTGGTAAGGGAAAAATTCTTGAAATTTGATTATTTTTATTAGTGTGAATAGTTTCATAGAACGAAAGAAAGTATTTAATCATATATTCTTTATCTTTATCGTATTCGGAAACTAACAAAACACAACTGTATCTACCACAAAAAGAAGTGTCTATATTTCCTTTTATTCTACTCAGCGCTACGACTTCTCCTTTTGTTATTTCTACTAATTTATTAACAAAACTCTGATTATCAGGAAATTTATAGATAATATTTTTCGCAATCTTTTCAATATCTTCAAAATTGTTCTTAAATCTAAATTGTTGAAATTTCATAAGGCTCATAAGGTCATCAACTATATCTTTACTATAAGCTGGAAATTGTGTATGAGAATTATCTGAAGATAATGTTATCTTTTCAACTTTGTGTAACAATAAGAGAGCTAAAACAAACAAAACCAACAATATAATAGAAAAAGTAATTAATGACAATATAGTTCCTTTCAATGTATTTATTTGGTCATCTGGCACATTATTTACTAAAATAGTAACGATTGCGACAACTAATCCTAAAAGTATAAAAATTAAAAAACTTATTAAAGCAATACGCTTATCTCTTATTACTTTTTGGAAATTTGTTTCCGAAAGTTCGGTTTTCCAATTGTTTTCTATGAAAGTTCTAAAACCACTATCAATGCTCATAATTATAAATAAAGTCAAAAATCATATCTTTCCAAATTAAACTTTACAACATCCTGAAGTTCGCTATCCGACATTTCCTGTGAAATTGGTTTTACATATTGAGTAAGCGAATCAGACATTGCACACATTTCCAAATAATACTTTGCTGTTAATTCTCTGAATCTCTCATTTGCGTGTGTGATTTCGGACGGCAAAGCGGTAAAATCCAAATTGACAAAAAGATTTGGATTATTAATCAGACAATTAACCTTTTCCGCATATTCTTTCTTATACCAATTATCACTACCGGGTAAGACATCTTTTGCTACATGAGGACGTGGTATTGCTCCATATATATCATTCATTTGGTGCGCAAAATCCAATGTCAACTTCAATGTTTCTTCATTATCAAATTCGTCATATCCAAAAACCATTAGAATTTCAGGAATTATTCCGTATGTTTCTTTAATAACCTTGATAGCATTAATACATGCGGACTTTGTATGAGGCTTTTTGGTTTTCTTCCAAACAATAGGACTGGCTCCATCCACTCCAAAACCTATTTTGTTCAAACCAACCTTAACGAGTTTGAATAATAATTCGGGACAATTTTTATGTACATCCAGAAATGACTTTACAGTAGCCAATGCTCGAAAATGAATATCAAAATTCAAATATTTCTCTTTCAATAACAGCAATTTATCGGCAAACTTAGACAAGCAATCGGGTGTTTGGAATAAATCCAAATTTGATAAATAAAAGTTTAACTCATGAATATCAAACTGTAACGATTTTTGAATCAAAAACTCAATATCTTTAACAGCCATGTCTATATCTCTATATTGTTCAACGCATCGCTCTTTTTGATTTGTTATCGGATTTATCCGACTTCGCGAAGCCCCACAAAAAGTACATGAATACTTACATCCCTGAGATAAATAAAAACCTGCTTCCGTTTGTAAGTATAGCCTAAAATTATTGTCATCCAATAAATTGTAACCATCTATAAATGAAATCTTCTCAACAGGGGAAAACTGTTCTGCCCTTAATCCGAATAAAGAAGCCAACTCATGTATATTGTTCCCATTAATTGCATTTTTTCCAAATAAAGAGAAAAATTGCTCTTTAGTCAATCCATTGACTACTTGACCTCCAATAACTAAACGATAATTATTTTCTCCAAATTTATCGTTCAATTTCTTCAAATAATCAATAGCACAAGGAATATAGGGGGCACCAAGAAGGTTTATGCCAATGATATTACTATGCCAATCAAACATATCTATATTTTCATCATATAATGATACTTGGATACCTGTTTTCTTCAATACGGAAGCAATTGCAATCAAAGATGTAGGCATATAAATATGTCCCAACTGTTTTTCTTTAAAATCAGGAGCGTATATGTGTCTGGGTTGTATCAATGTGAGTTTTGCTGCCATTTTTATTGATTATGGAGTTTTGTATTTGGAAATTTGTATCTCTCACCAAGCCTACCCTCTGTAATAGGATACATAAAATATTCACCAACATTATTTCCTTCTGAATTGAATTCATAATATCTTATATCTTCTTCTCTATTGTTGTTATCCTTACAAGTGAACTTTTTCCCCTCATTTCTCATCCCTTCAATTGTTTCATAAACGTTTTTTCTCGTTGGAAATGTTTCAGATATAATTCCTTTCAATATTTGGTAAGTATCCTTTCCAATCACTTTATAAGGAGAAATAAATTGATTTTCATTATTTAATATGGCAGGAGAAGCAATATAGCATTTATCTTCATATTTTTGGGATGCAGTAGAAAAAATAGAAGCAACTAAGCACCCATCCGTCATAATAAGCGGAATATCTAACTCCAATAAAGACAGTTGGTCTATCAACAAAGAGGCATGATGAGATACTCCAACATAAACAATTACATTTGCATTTTTTAAAAAACTTATTGTAGAAGCAATCGAATTTGAAGGTCCGATTAATTCTTGAATAGATATTCTTTTATCACCTTTTCTCAATCTATCTGCAATAATCCTTGAAAGGTTGATAGAATAAGAACGATTATCTTCATCTCCATAAATTACGATATTCTTTGATTCGCGAAATTCAGCATTAATAAATTGGCAGATAGTCTCTGCTTGTTTTTGATTATCCGGTAATATTCGCAAAATACCATTATGTTTAACCGACTTTGTCTTTTTCATAATTATATTGTCTGTTGCTATCGGCATAATAATGGGTACTTTTTCGGCAGACATTAACAAATCAATATTTGAATTTGTCAATGTACTATTAGCATTACAGATAATCAATAAACAGTTTTTATCTGCAATTAGTTTTTCCAGTTGTCTTGACGATTCAGCCTCAGAAAGAAAATCTTCAAAATGTTTTAACTCTACTTTTTTTCCATTCTTCGCTAAAACAGGATTAGTTTCTTCCTCAAAAAAACCACCAATAAAATCCTTCGGTATGTCAAAGTCTATTGATTCTTTTGAAATCAAAACTGCTACATAAGGAGGCTTTTGAGATAAAAATTTTATTTTAATATCCTGAAACCAATCTTGCAAAACAAAAAAAATGATAGCTATTATAAGTGGCAAAAATAAATAAAGCCCCAGATTTTTTATTATTTTCTTCATGTCTGAATTATTTATGTTATTTTTCAGTAGGTACAAAATTCGAATTTTCTATTTTGTATATCTGATATTCCCTATCAGCTTCCCTGTTTTTAAATTTCAATGTATTGGTTAATGAATTAAAACTATTGTTTTCCAAATAACTAACCACATTGTTTATATCAAGAGTAGATGAATTCTCTATGGCATTAAACAGAATACTAAAAGTTTCATAACCATAACAAGTGAATACATCCGGTTCTTTACCATGTTTGTCTTTGTATAAGGAGGCAAATTTGACGTATAATTCAGAATCTTTCTTTAACGGCATCATCGTTAATAGAAAACTTTCTGATGCACTTCCGGCAAGTTTAATCAAATCAGGCGAATAACAGCCATCGGTACCAATAAATGTAATATTTTGCGCTAATTCTTGTGATTGTTTTAATATCAATGCTGTTTCCTCATAATTACCCGGAACAAATATTGTTTGAATTTCTCTTTCTTCAAATTTCCTCAATAAACTTCGAAATTCATTTTGTCCTTCCTGATAAGCTTGGCTATACGTTTCAATACCAAGAGTACTAATACTATCTAAGAATGTATTAGCGATATTTACACCGTATTCATTTTGTTTAAACAGACATCCGACTTTATTAATATTTTCGTTTCTAATAAAATCAATAATTTTCCAAGTTTGTTTCTCATTTCTCGGAGAAATCATAAATACATTTGGAGTTTTTAAAATATCGTCTCCCGTAGCAATCGGAACAACTAATAAACCTCCTATTGAATTTATCTTCGGTCCGATTGCATAAGTTACTGTCGATGTTGCATCTCCAATAAAAAACTTAATTCCTTGACCGGACAAGAATTCCACAGCATTTATTGCCGGATTTTTTTGCGCTTTTGAATCCTGATAAATCAGTTTGTACTTGTACTTGGAATTTTCACTAAATTCCTCAACTGCGATGTCCAATCCTTCTTTTACAGATGTCCCATAGGTAGCTACATCTCCTGTTAAAGGGAGAATCACTCCTATTTTTACTTGATTGTCTTCTTTACAACTTACTAATAACAGTAAGCTAACTGCGAAAAATAAAATTCTCTTTTTCATATCCATTATTATTTAATATTTAATTAATTCCAATTTAATTTCTAATAATCTATTCTTTGCCTACGGACAAAAAAAATAGCGCGGAACAACCTTATTTGAACCTCAGGTTTCCACGCCTACCACTTCCAATAAGCCGCTCCACGCCGATACACGGCGTTCACAAACTTATTCTTGAAGTGGTCAGCAAAGACCAAATTTGTGGAAAATGAGGTTCAAGAATAAACAGCAATCGCTATTTAATATGTCTAAAAAGAGAGTTGCCTCTCAGCCTGCTTATTCGCATAAGCAATTTTATTTAAAATTACGGAGGCAAAAATACAAAAAAACATTTGCATATTTTGAAAATATTCCTACGTAAAGTTAAAATATTTTTTATTTCAATTCATCAATTCTATTCCTCTCAATACTGTTTAACTCCTCCTCAATTTCTTCAATTGAAGGTAAACTACCTTTAAACTGCTCAGGAAATACTTTCGTCAATTGATATTCCGAAATGCCAATCGGCTGATTTATGCCTCGCAAAGCATATTCGGCAACAAGGTTGTTCTTGTTTTTACAGATAATCAAACCGATAGTCGGGTTATCCGCCGGATGACGCATCAAATCATCAATAGCGGATAGATAAAAACTGGTTCTGCCGGCTGCATCCGGAACAAATTTGACGGTTTTCAATTCAATCACCACAAAACAACGCAGTTTCAGGTGATAAAACAATAAATCGACAGGATAATCCGTACCATCAACATTTACAGGAACTTGCCGCCCAACGTATGCAAAGCCTGCGCCTAATTCAAGCAGGAATTTTGTAATATTTTCGGTCAAAGCATCTTCTAACTCCCGCTCAGTATATTTTTCCGTTAACGTCATCAAGTCAAATATATAGGGGTCTTTCAACGCTTGCATCGCCAAATCGCTTTGCGGCGCAGGCAGTGTAGCGGCAAAATTGGTAATAGCTTTTCCTTCACGTCCATGTAGATTTAGTTCTAAATGATGTGCAAGTATTGAGCGGCTCCAAGCGTTTTGTATGGTTTTATTGATATAAAACATCGCTTCTTCGACTGATTTACACTTGGTTATTATCAATAAATTGTGCCCCCACGGAATTTGCGCAACAAGTTGTTGCGTAATTGTATGTGCTTCATTCTGTAATAGTGCAACAGGTTGTTGCACTATTGAATCTGCCGTTGTGGGTAATTGTCCAACAACCTGTTGGACAATTGGCATTTGCTTATCCGATAATACTGCAACAAGTTGTTGCAGTATTTTATCTTCCTGATTATAAAAGGAATAGAATTTTTTAGTATAAAAAAGATTTCTTTCCGAAAATCCTTGTATATCGGGAAATTCCTCTTTCAAATCTAAACTTAACTGTCGAATAACCGTATCGCCCCATTGAGATTTGAGTTGTTTTTCTACAATTTCCGCACCCAAATCCCAATATAAACGGATAAGCTCGGCATTTACCTTAAAAGCGGCTTTTATTTGCGTTTGCTTAATACGCATTTTAATGTCGGTCAGCCACTTCCTGTATTCGTCGTTATGTTTGAGATTGCTATTCATTATTGTTTGTATTTTAACTATCTATTATTTTTTATCATTCCCAATTCCAGTTCAATCGTTTTGTCTATTTGATTTTCGAGTAAATCTCTTTTGTGTTCAACAATGATAAAGGTAACGTTATTTTTATTCAAATCCCGTATGCAATTTTTCAGGATTTCGGAATTGATAACGTCCACGCCGGCAAAGGGTTCATCGAGCAAAACCAATTTTGGCGAATGTACCAGCATATTGCCAAAAGCGAGCATCTGCTTTTCGCCGCCCGATAAATGAAACGGTGTTCGTTTCCTTAAAGTTTCAAGCAACGGCAGCATTTCATAAATCTTTTTTACTCGTTCTTTGGCATCAGCAGTTGCGTAAATGCTTGCCGAAGTGAGTAGATTTTCCTCTACCGTAAAATCCTCAAACACATTCTTTTTCTGCGGCATATATGCGATACCGCACCGTATCATTTCCGAAACAGGCAGTGCGGTAATGTCGTTTCCTTCAAAAATTATCTTTCCTTCCGGTGTCCAAGGTTTCAGCAATCCATAAATGGTTTTCAATACCGTACTCTTTCCTGAACCATTGCCCCCTGTCAACAGAACAATATCCCCTTTCGCCACTTCAAACGAAACATCGGTCAGCACTTGTTTTTTGCCGTAGCCGGTGGTGATATGTTCTACTTTCAGCATACAATCACTCCTTTCTCCATTTGAAAAATTTGGTCGCTTGTTGAATTGATGTACGCAGTATTATGTTCAATCTGCAAAATGGTTTTTCCTTCCTGTTTTAACTGCTTTATCAGGTTCGTAATTTTCAGCAAATTATCTTTATCAATGCCTGCAACCGGTTCGTCAATTAACAAAAAATCGGCGTTGTTTGCTATACAACAGCCGATAGTGAGTAATTTTTGTTGACCAAAAGAAATCTCGCCCGCTAATTCATTTCGTTTTTCCCACAAAGAGACTTTTTCGAGAATTTCATTGGCTTGTTTTTCCTGCTCTTTTGTCGGATAAGCAAACAGTTTGGTTTCCAATGCCAACAGGATATTTTCATAAACCGTCATCTGAGTAGCCAGACGTAAGTCCTGAAATGTCCGCCCGATGCCCAAACGATTCACACGGTAAGGTGCGAATTTTGTAATTTTCTTTCCCTTAAATTCTACAATGCCTTTGGTCGGCGAAAGAAAACCGGAGATAATGTTTACCAAAGTCGTCTTTCCCGAGCCGTTGCCGCCTTTGAGGGTGTATACCAAACCTTTTTCCAAATGGAGATTCACTCCGTTTAGAACGCGGACATCGCCGAAAGATTTGTGTATGTTTTTTAGTTCGAGCATTTTACATGGTTGCTTTATCAATCACCTATCACTACCTATGCTTTATCTACATAAATAGATTCGTTTAAAATTGTGGGGGATAAAATTACAAAAATATTTACATATCTTAAAAATATTTCTACGGGAAGTTAAAAGATGATTGAGAAAAATTCAAAAAAACATCTTATATCTTTATCTAACCCCGGCAAACCCCTACCACAGGTCGGCAAACCCCTGCCACTTACTCTGATTTGCATTATTTCCAAAAAATTCGTATATACTTTTGTGTTTGCATTAATAGTGATGCGTAAAATTTAACAAGTGTATTATGTTTGTAAACGACAATCATTTCGACGAATGGATGAAAAAACTGTATGGCGAAGTACGCGAAGTAACCAAATACTTCAAAGCCATGAATGGCGAAAAGGAAATTTTCGGCGAAGACGAGAAACTGTTGGACAATGAGAAATTGAGCAAAATTCTCAATGTCAGTTACCGGACTTTACAACGCTATCGTAGCACTGGCGTTTTGCCTTTTTTTAAGCGCGGACAAATAATCCATTACAAAGCCTCTGATGTTAAAGAATTTGTCTATAAGAGCGGCGATTATTGGGACAAAAAAAGATTTGAAGATGCAGTAAAAGCAAAGGAAGGTTGAAGTGAATCCACTTATAAACGTCTTCCTTTCTTTTTGGCTTTTTTCTTTCGACGTTCATGTTCACGGACAAAGTTTTCTTCTTCATAGTCATTGCCGGATGAAGACATATCCAAAAGACCGAATACTGAACCCAAAGATGAACCCTGATTTGCAGTTTGATAAGTTTGCTCCGTTTGCTTGGGAAGGTTAGTAATAATATTATGTTTGGATTCCTCTGCCTGCTTATCAGGATTGTTAAACAAGTCATTGAAAACATTTGCCGAAAACTCTTTGCCCAACCGGGAACCATTCAGTACTGTACGGTTTTGATAATCCATGAACGTAACCCCATAAATCCGTTTTTCGCTGTTCTCCCGGAAAATCACATTAATTCTTTTCTCTTTCAGTAGTTTTCTGAAATCATCTTTGTTTTTTGCTTTCTGCATCGTTTCAGCAATAATCGGTCGGAGTTGTTCCCGAACTTTTTTCTTTTCGATAACAAGTTTTGAATTTTCAAAATGCTTTTGTAGAGCATCATAACCAACTTCTTTTCCGAATAGGGACGACTTGAACGGTCGCCCGACCTTGTTTCCTTTATCATCCAACACCGAATACAAAATACCGTTGCGTATTCCTTTGACTTCTTCTGCTGTCAGGTTGAATATTTCCAACAGAGTACGGTATTCACCGAACGATTGGAAATGGAAATTTCCCATTACTGCCTTAATAGCATTGCTTGCCTTGTGTTTTAAATCACCTTCCCTGTAATTTATCGCCTTCGGATATTCAAATTCCCTTTCACCTTTTTTCAGCGGAACAAGGTTAAATTCCTGTTCCAATTCTTTGCAGATTTTCATTGAGCGGGCGACTTCGTAGCTGTCGTTGATTTTCTTTCCCGCTTCATCAACTCGCAAGGAAATGATATGCAGATGTTCCCGCTTGATGTCGGAGTGTTTCAGCACAATATACGGTTGATTACTATAACCAAGTTTTTGCATATAGGCTTGGGCAATTTCCGATAACTGTTCATCGGAAAGTTTGTCCTTCGTGTCTGGATTGAGCGAAACATGGAAAACAACTTTTTCCGTTCTGCCTTTGTTGGCAAGGTAAGGATAGAACGAATCCATACAATCCTTCATGGAAAACTTTCCGTCCGGTGAATCGAACATTTTTTGACTAAGCAAAACAGTTGCATGGTTGTCATCGACTTTGATTTTGTTGTAAGCCAATACTCCGAAAACCGATTTTCCTGAACTTATTTTGGCAAGCATTCTTCTCTGAATTTGATTGTCATTTTTTCTATTTCCCGTTTTAGAAGTCCAAATTCACGGGTGGATTGTGCTACAATTTGAATCATTTCAATGGCTTTTTGTTCGCCAAAATTCAAAACCAATGCTCGGAAAACCTGATTAAAATTGTTCTTTACCGCCCTAAATTGAGTAAAAAAGCTGCTCAAAAGTATCACAAAATCAATAACCGATTTATTGACTTCAATGATTTTTAGCGGTCTGTTAAGTACACAGTCCGCAATAAAAGCGGAATAGCTTGGCTTTCCCGAACGCTCGTATAGCTGCAAAAACCGTTGACGGTCTTTGTCATTCAGGCGAATCATCAACCGGTTTACCTGCGGATTCGTTTTGGGCTTGCGCCCCCGTTTTTTCTTTTCTGCATTTTCAATGCTCATTACTTATTCAAATTTAGAAAGGCTAAGACTTTGGAGTAGCCGCCCTCCGGTTCAGACCGGAGCAAGAATGTTTTTGGCAGCGGGAAATGGAATTTCGTGCTGACAAAAACACTTCTTGCTATTGTCTATCGACAATAAAATCCGCCGTTATCGGCGGACTGTTACAGTAGGCGTAACGGCTACCCATTTTTGATTTAATTCCTGCACAAAGTTAAAGGGTGATTTTATGATTCACATTATCAAATTATTAGCCAAAAGAAGAACTAAAACGCCAACCAACGCCAAAAGAAAAATAGTCTGTTTTTCTTCTTTTTCTTTGTGCCAAGTTTGAAAGAAAAAAGATTTTCAAAATGGAAAGATGCTTTTCAAATCATCAGGAAAATTTTAAGGTTTTATGAATTGGAAATTTTCATGATTGAAATATTGAAAACCTGTTTCCAATATTTCAAATTTTGAAACTGTATTGAAAGTCTTATTTCAAACAGGACAAATTGATAGATAGAAATTCAGATGTATAATTTTAAAACAGAAAAGAAATGAAACAACCATTATTTATTGCTTTCTCAACCCAGAAAGGCGGAGTAGGCAAAACAACGTTCACTACGCTTGCAGCAAGTTTTTTGCATTATCATTTGGGATACAATGTTGCGGTCATGGATTGCGACTATCCGCAATGGAGTATTCATGCCATGCGCAAGCGGGAAGCTGAACAGTTACAAACAAACGGTTTCTACCAAAAGAAAGCCGTATCACTGTTTGAGGAGTTGGGCAAAGGCACGTATCCGGTAATATGTACCCGTCCCGATAACGATGTACTTGCAAGGGCAAGGGAGTTCCTGGCATCGGAACAAACGGAGTATGATATTCTGCTGTTCGATTTGCCCGGAACAATCAACAACGAAGGTGTTATCAACACTTTTCTCGGCATGGATTACGTGTTTGTCCCTGTCTCTACTTCACGTTTGACAATGGAAAGCACACTGCCGTTTATTATCTCGGTCAATGAGATGAAAACCATGTATCCGGAAATTAACCTGAAAAACATTTACCTGTTTTGGAATATGGTTGTTACCGGAAGCCGACGGGAATTGTACGAACATTACGAAAATGTTATTAGCCGTTTCAATATCAAACTATTAAAAACAGCTATCCCACGAAGCCTTCGTTATGACAGGGAGCAATCCATTGAGGGAAATGCACCGGTATTTTTATCCACTATCTTTCCACCGGACAAGACTTTACTCAAAGACAGCAATCTCGACTTGCTAATGGATGAAATATTGAAAATTATCAATCTCAAAAAACGAAGCGATGAATAATGACAAAAGATTGAACCCTGAAGATGCTGCGAAAAAACTGCAAGGCATGGTATCGCTCGGAATACCGGATACGAAATTTTCCGTTCAGCCGGCTTCCACTGCGCAGTTGCCGGAAAGCATAAAAGAAGTAGAAAAAGAGCCTGACCAACCGGAACAAGTTCCAGCGCCTGTCCGCAGGAAACGCAAAGAACAACCGGAAAGTTTCAAGGAAATCTATTTCCGGCGAGTAGATTTTTCCGACCGGCAACCCCTGTACATCACTCGCTCTACCCACGAAAAATTAATGATGATAGTTAATCTCATTGGAGGACGAAAGGCTACTATCGGCAGTTATGTAGAAAATATTCTGCTGCAACATCTGGAAAGTTATCGGGAGGAAATCAACCGCCTCTTTGACGAGCATTATCTTAAAAATAAAAATGAGTTTTAACTCCAAAAGTTAAACAATTATATGATTGAATATCAATGGACAAAGTTGCTTGCATTCCTTGTTTATTCTGTTGCACTGTGGATATTTTGCCGTTATTGGCATCAGGATATATCTCCAAAAGAGAAAAACTGCAATCAAATAAAGAATATCGTTCCTGCTTCTGTTTCTACCGAACGGTTTAGAACAGAGCAACTAAAAAAGGAGAATGAGGAACTCAAGGAAAAATATGAAGAAGCAATGAAGGTAAATAAACGTTTGTGCGAAAAAAATGAGCAGTTGGAAACGGAAATAAAAACGATGAAAAACTGCAATGAAGCGTTAATGGAAGCATTGCATACCGTTAGAGAAACTGGTAAAAAGCTAAATATAAAAGAAGAATTTATTCCTGGAGTTACTGACTGTGTTTATGATTCCGGCACAAGTACCGACGAATTTGAAGCAATGATACAGGTAATGAAAGGTCATCAGGTCACTCGTAATACATACAGGCAAGCCGTCCAAGCCATACATAAAACGCAGGGAACAGACCTCTACAATCAGTTGGAAGATAGAATCGTCGGGGCAAAACAACGGTTGGAAGATGCGCTAAATGCCGGATATGACAATGGCGATGATGATTGGAATAATTTCGACGTCATGAAATATATACGTGTGTAATAATTAAAAGATACAGGCATGGAAATAATAGCAATCGAAAAGAAAACCTTTCAGCAAATGATACAATCATTTGAGAACTTTGTAAATCAGGTCAGAAATCTCTGTGGGAATAACCGGAACAACGAAAATTGGTTGGATAATGAGGCGGTTTGCCGGCTTCTGCACATTTCCAAACGGACTCTACAATCCTATCGTGATAACGGAACAATCCCTTTTTCGCAAATCGGTCATAAGTGCTACTACAGGGCTTCCGATATAGAGCAAATTATTAATAAACAACAAATTAAAATACAAACGCAATGAAAACAAAAAATCAATCATTCAGTCTTGATGTTCTCATCGGGAATTGGGAAAGCGTAAACCTGAACCCAACTATCTTGATTTACAAAAACAACGACGCTTATATGTTGAGTATTATTCTCATCAATGAAACATCGAAACAGGCAAGTCCTTCAACTTACGAGATACAGCAGGACAAGAGCGGATATTTTATCAATTATAATCTCAAACGGATTGCAGTTGGTTATGATGCAAGATTGGACTCGTTGAACCTCGTTTCATTGGGCGATTATATGAGAAACTAAAGCAGGAAAGGATAAAAACATGGATGTATTGGATAGAAAATCGGAAACTGTTCTTTCTTTTTTCACGGAAATGGATGAAATATTAAGCCTGATTAGTCAAGCATTGAAAAACCAGACTCCCCACCTGAATGGCGAAAAGTTTTTGACAAACAAAGAAGTTTGTCGGATATTGAATGTATCGGCACGGACATTGCAGGAATGGAAGTCAAAGGGCGTAATACCTTATATTCAACTGAAAGGTAAGATACTGTACCGGCAAAGCGATATAGATAGAATGTTGAAACGCAATTATTTTGCTACCGCCTGAATAAATCTTCCTTTTTTCATCCTGTAAACGCCCGTTCTGTGAAAAGAAAAAACAAGGCAAGTCTTTCCCAAAATTTACTCTTTCCGGCACGGAAAGGAAGAAATTTTGGGAAACCCGAAAAGGCGTGGGCTTGCCGTTTTTTTCTTGGAACGTACCTTTGTTTACAGGATGAGAAAAGGAATTCTAACTGTTTCAGTTCCAAATAAAACCTTCAAATAACTTTTGCCGACTATCCTGACCACAAATCCGCCTTGTAAGCCAATTCCTGAAAACTTCACTGTTAAGTGATTTTATCCTGTATGCCAAAGCGATAATTACATCAAGATTGTACAAAACCCCTTGCCGTTCGGAATATTCCGCATTGGGAACCATGTATTTGTAATGGCAGCAAATGTCCGGTTCGTGGAATACTCCCGATTTGATAATTGACCGCAAATGAGAGTTTACCGTTGCCGGAAAGCAACCCAAAAACTTGGCTATTTGATTGACTGTGAGAAAAACCGTACCACCCATCGGTTCAAAAATGACTTCCGGCTGTCCATTTTCCCTGTACTGCATATATAATTTTCCTGTTTCCATGATTGTATGTTTTACATGGTGTTATGCTAACTGATATTTACCCTCAATCCGCTTTTCAAGATTGGTCATATCTTCATTGAGTTTTGTTCTTGTTACTTTTGCATAAATCTGAGTAGTCTTAATCGACAAATGCCCCATCATTTGACTAAGCGATTCTATTGGAACACCGTTTGTCAGGCAAACCGAAGTCGCAAACGAGTGCCTAGCAAGGTGATAGTTAATCGCTTTATCAATTCCGGCAGTTTCAGCGATTTTCTTTAATTGAACATTGAGATTTTCTTTCGTCCCTATTTTAAAAACAGAACCTCCTGTTCCTGAAAATTTAGTATTTTTGTATTTAGCAAGAATTTGCAGAGGAACATTCAACAATGGGATACAAGAGGCTGTGCCTGTCTTTTTCCGGTTAAGAACTATCCACCTGCTACCGTCTGCCTGTTGTTGAAAATGATTATGCTGCAAATTTTTCAAGTCTGAATACGAAAGACCGGTAAAAGTCGAAAACAGAAACATATCACGTATAAAACTTGTCGATGCCAGTTTCAAGCCCACTTTCATCAACCGCTCCAATTCTTCGCCCGATAAATACCTGCGTTTGTCAATTATTTTTTCGCGCGTATAATCAAAGAACGGGTCTTGTCGTAATAAACCCCTGTTAAATGCACGTTTGACGGTTGTGCGAAAAGGTTTAAGAAAAGAAATTACCGAATTGGCAGATAGTCGTAATTCAATTTTCAGATAATAAGTATAATCTTCAATCATTGCAATATCCACTTTGCCGAACGGAATATCATCAACATTCAATTTTTCTTTCAGGAAGTTTTTCAAATGTCTATATCCTTTGCAATACTGAAGATAAGTATTTTCCGATATTCTTATACCGATGCTTTTCTTTTTTTCTTCCAAAAACAGGGAAAATTCCTGCATAACGGTATTTTGATTTGTCCCGATACCCCGAAGTGCGTTTTTAAGACATTCGGCGGTTACAAAACCTTTGTTTTCCAACATGCTCCGATAATATTTTTCGATTTCGGCTTTATAGTTTTCAATTTGTTTGTTGATAGCAAGGCTTTCTTTTGATTTGCCGGTTGCCAATCCTGAACCTGCATCCCAATCGGAAGGCAGGATATCCATTCCGGTACTGAAAGCCGTATTTTCTCCGTCAACACTTATACGCCCAAGTATCGGACATTTGCCGGACTTTTTTGATTTGCTTGCATTGATGTAAAACAATAAACTGAATGTACTCCTTATATTTTGCATAATTGTGTTTATTAATTGATTAGTAATTAAATAGCAAACGAATATTTATCCGCAATCCGAGTGGATAACAGTTTCATATCATTACCGATTTTTTCCATGTTTACATGGGCATATCGCTGTGTAGTGGCAATATCCGTATGACCTAACATACGGCTGACGCTTTCTATTGGAACACCCTGTGATAGACAAACTTGGGAGGCAAACGTGTGGCGACTGAGGTGGAATGATAAAACCCTGTCTATTTTGCAAAGTTTGGCAACCTCTTTTAGTGCTGTATTGATTTTTTGCAGGTAGGGAACATCAAATACAAAGTTTTCCTTTGCCAATCCTCTGTATCTTTCCATTATTTGAACAGGAATATTCAATAATTTGACATTAAATGGAATACCTGTTTTCTGGCGGGACTTGGAAATCCAGTGACTTCTGTCTTCTTCCACAATAATCTCTTTCCATGTGAGATTTTTCAAATCAATAAAAGATATTCCCGTAAACGAAGCAAAGACAAACATATCACGGACAAAGCCTAATTCTGCTGATTGAATGACTGTTGAAACAATCCGTTCAAATTCTTCTTTCGACAGCGAACGAATTTGAAACGCCGGTCTTTCCAGTTTGTAACCGAAAAACGGTGGGCGACTGATATAATTCCGGTGCACTGCAACCTTTGCGGCTGATAACAGTTGAATGATTACTCCATTTACCGAAACAGGTTTCAGTTTCCGCTCAATGCGCAAATAAAAATCAAAACTTTCGACAAATGGCAAATCCAGTTGAGATAGTGGAATATCCCGAAGATTGTACTTTTCTTTCAAAAAGCGTTGAAGGTGCTTTTGCGTATTGACATATTGCAGGTAGCTTGATTTGGCACGGTCGATACCGATGCGCGAATAAAAGTCCTGCATGATTTCTTCAAACAACACCAGCAAAGTTTTTTGAGTAGATGCGATACCCTGAAAGGCGTTTTTAACTTCTAATGCTGTTACTTTTCCGGTACGTTTGAGGATTTCCGAATAGTGGGAATGAATCAACAGGTTGATTTTGTTGATTTCCCTGTTCAATTTGGTAGCTGCATGGCTCTTGCCGGTTGCTCGACCGGACTTGACATTCCATAGCCGTTCTTCGACTTTCAGCTTGGAGCTGAATTGGGCGATACTCTTGCCAATGATGATTTTTCCGACAATGGGATAAATGGCATCGCCATTTTTTTCTTCTTTTCGTTCTCGTTTCAGGTAGAATGACACCTTTAAATTTTCGTTCATAAACTCACTTTTTAGATTATAAAATTATTCTATTTGTGAGTTATTTGAACAACGTAAACCACAGACAAGCAACGATATAAATCGACAATTGACGACAATGTTTTGCCGGATTTTGCACCGTTTCCAATGGGTAACGATTTGGAAACGGAACGTTTGCCGAAGACTGCTCTGAACAGCATTTTAGCCACTCGGCAACAAAAGCCAACGGAAGACAAATGTGCTGATTTCTATTGGATTACCTTACTTTTCTTTGGGATGCGTTTTTTGAGGTAGGATTGCAAAGGTAAGAAAAATTTTAGAAACTTTGTGCGCGAGGGTAGAGAGACGCGGCACACCACGTCTCTACAGATTCACCCTTCAATCACTTTATTCTTCGGCGTTGTAGTTACAAACTCCTTTAAATAGAACGGCTCGAAATAGGCAACATCCTGAAATTCTTTGTTGAAAAAGGCTTTTTCCGCTAATTCTACCATATCTTTTGCCAGCGGACTGATGTTATCGATAAATTCAATATTCGGATGATTCAATACTTTCTTGCACTTCTCCGCTCCATTCCCGAAACAGCATATTTTTCGCTCTTCCCGTATATCCGAATAAGAATTTTCATCTATGATCTCCGCTTGAATATCGCGGATTTGATGCAGGTTTTTGTCGTAAAAAGAGGTGTAAACTTCCATTCTCCGTGCGTCGATCATTGGGCAAAGCCATGTATTGTCGTTCACATTGAAATTTTTTACGACATGGTTAGCCATCACTTGCAAGGTATTGACGGATAAGAGGGGCAAATCGAGCCCGTATGCAAGCCCCTTGGCGGTAGAAACTCCTATTCGCAAACCGGTATACGACCCGGGACCGCAACTTACGACCACGCCATCCGGTAAAATTTCGGACATCCGGATAAAAGTCAGCAATTCGTCTATATACTTCCCAAGCAGGACGGAATGAGATTGTCCATCGTAATTTTCCCTGTTCCAGATAATTCTATTACCTTGCGAAAAAGCGACAGAACAGGCGCTTGTTGATGTTTCGATATGGATTAAAGTTGCCATTTTTTTAAAGATAAATGATTTGGCAAAAATACATTATTTATGCGAATATAGGGGAATAAATTTTTGAGAATTGTTTGTATTTTGCAATATAAAAATTAAACGGATACATCTAATTATTGCAGATACGCGCGGATTATATAGTCGTTTTTTCTATTGCAGTGATACAAACAAAACTGTAAAATAATTTACTGTTTTATTTTGATTTTTGAAAATTCAGAAATTGTTTTGTAGTTCGTGGTAATTTTTTTTATAAGAACAACTCCTTGGTTATTAATATCATATATGATATAGATATTTGTACGTTTATTTGTTTTATAAGTATGAACATATTTCCCAAATCGTAGATGATCAGCATATCGTGAAGGTGCGTTGTATATTTTTTTGTCTATAGTGTAACATTCGTCTACAATATTATTGTACAATTTTATTACGTGTTCCCTGCTCAAACGATTTTCACAAGCTTTGTTTTTTGTGTTGATTTTAACCGACCATTTTAAAAGTCCTTCAAAATATTTTTTTAAATCATTCTGCGCACGTTTTTTTATCAATACCATATTTATCGCATAGTTCGTTTATCATTTGCAAACCTTGTTCTCTAAAATCTTCTAACGTAACATATCCATGTGGTGGAATCTCTGTTATTGCCGGATTTCTTGAACTAACCTTTTTTTTGTTTATTTCAATTCCTCTCTCTTCCAAAATAGGGACAAATTCCGGATTTTTACGTAAATCAATACGCACATACGTTGGGATACCTTTTAATGTTCGTTCCACTGTTATGCCTGCTAATCGCGTCATAATTTTACTGTTTTATAATATGGACAAATTTACTGTTTTATTTTGATTTCTAAAAATTCAGAAAAAGAAATTTACCTTAATAACGGGTCAAAACAAAAATTAAAACTAACTTTGTAAGCTACAATTTTAAAACAGAAAAAAAATGATGTTATCAATGACCGGCTTCGGCAAAACGACCTGCGAGCTGGAAAACAAAAAAATTACAGTAGAAATAAAATCCCTAAACAGCAAGCAGTTGGATCTATTTTCACGTGTTCCCAATGTATACAAAGAAAAAGAGATAGAACTCCGCAACGTTATCTCCCAAAAATTGGAAAGAGGAAAGATCGAACTCATAATCTATATTGAAAACCTGGGAAAAGAAACTACGTCTCAATTGAATGTTCCTATTATCGAAAATTATTATAAACAGATCGTAGAGGTATCACAACAGTTACAAATGTCGTTGCCTATTGACTGGTTTGCTACCCTGTTGCGTCTGCCTGATGCAATGAAAAATGAGATACAGGAACTGGATGAGAAGGAGTGGAAAGTGATCTACTCTACATTTATGGATGCTGTCAGTCAACTGATTGCATTCCGGAAACAAGAAGGTGCTTCTTTGGAGAAAGTTTTTAAGACAAAAATATCCAATATCAGAACGCTTCTGACCGAAATTGAACCATACGAAAAGGATCGCATGGAGAAAGTGAGAAGCAGAATCTTAGAGAGTCTGGCAAACCTGAAAGAGATTGATTACGATAAAAATCGCTTTGAACAGGAATTGATTTATTATATCGAAAAATTGGATATAAACGAAGAAAAACACCGGTTGGCGCATCATCTCTCCTATTTTGAAGAGACAATAGCTGAAAACACTCCCGGCAAAAAGCTTGGCTTCATTGCACAGGAAATAGGTCGCGAAATCAATACGCTCGGTTCCAAATCCAATAGCTTGGAAATGCAGAAAATTGTGGTCAAAATGAAAGATGAATTGGAACAGATCAAGGAACAGATGTTGAATGTGCTTTAATCTTTTTCGTATGAAAAAAACAGCACTCTTCTTCGGTTCATTCAATCCGGTTCACATCGGGCATTTGGCGATAGGCAATTATATAGCCGAATTTGCCGGCGTGGATGAAGTCCGGTATATCGTCTCTCCTCAAAATCCGTTGAAAAGCGGAACCGACTTGCTGGAGGATTCTATTCGACTGGAGATGTTGCGCCGATCACTGTCCGGTTATCCGAAATTCAGCGTTTCGGATGTAGAATTTTTTCTGCCCAAGCCATCGTTTACTTTTAAGACCTTGTCCGTATTATCCGAAAAAGAACCTGATACTCAATTTATTTTAGTATTAGGAAGCGATAACGCAGCTATTTTTCACAATTGGAAAAACCATGAATGGATTATGGCAAACTACCCCATACTTGTTTATCCGCGTTTGGGATCATCCAACCTGATTCCCGGCAATATGACGCTGATTGATGCACCTATAATAGAAATTTCTTCCACCTTTATCCGCCAATCCATACGATCGGGAAAAGACGTCCGCTTTTTTCTTCCTGATGCCGCTTACCGAATGATAGCGGATCGTCGGTTGTATTAAAGCACGAAAGCGCGAAAAAGTTTCTTTTGGTCTCTTTTCGCGCTTTCGTGCCTTCGCCCTTTCGTGCTTTTTATCCTCTCCAGCGATAAGGACGCTGAAGATTCGCCAGCGTATCGAGCAGGATATTGGTATCATCGACTACCTGAAAGTCGTACATGCCCACACAGATAAAGTCGGCGCCATTCTCGAAGGCATATTTGAAACCGTCTTCCGGTTGAATAGCTCCTGCGGCGAGTACCTTGAAGGCAATCCACGGCTCATCGAGCGTATTCATGAAGCGAATGGTCTCTTTGGGATTGTAACAAAAGACATTATCTTTTTCTTCGTATACCGCGTCCATGTCTTCATTATCCTGCCAATTCTTTCCCGACGACCAATAGTTGTGATGATGAAGCGTCTTTACCCAAAAGTCGGGTTTGATGCCAAATTCCACGCACGCTTTGATCGATTCGATGCTATGTGCGCCGATACCTGCCGGAAGTCCGTTTTCCTTTATCATTTCTATTCCTTTGGCAATATCCTCTATCCGTCCGTTTTGCACCCAATAGTCGGTAAGTCCGCCTTGGCAATAAAGCATATCAGCGCCACCCTGTATGGATTGCTTGATGCCTTCGTGGAAGTCGTCCCAAACGCCGCAGTCGGAGATAAACAGCATCTTGCTTTTCAGTTCGTGGCGGTATTTGTTGACAATACGGTTGAGTTGCGGATTGGTGATAAGGGCATTCATGCCGCACTTTTCTCCCAGCAGGAGGGTTTGCATCACTTTTTCGTCGGTGTGGTAGGCTTTCACCAGCTTGTCGGCGTAAATCAGGTCGCGTGCATGCGCCCATCCGCCTATCAGGTTGCCGCCCATAACCATACGGCTCACTTCGATTCCCTTGATTTGCCCTTTCGGAACTTGTCCCTTCAACTCATCGAGGCGGGAAAACTGGAAAGAACGCAGGGTTGCTCCCGTAGTCGCATCTGCACCTTCCTTTTCAACGAGGAACTTCCGTTCAAAACTATCCCATCTTTTTTGCTTGTAGCACGCATAAGCAAAGGCTCCCAGCACGGGAACGCCAATCAGGTCGCGCAACATATCGCGCCGTCCTTTATCTGTATTATCAACAGGAATGGGCTTGTATGCCTTTTCGCTGCGCCACGTTGCATAGAGGCGGTCAATTCCCCACAACTCTTTTTTGTCGAGAACGGCGAGCAATAGCAGTATGACTAATTCAATCGTATTTTTATTGATCCACAGGTAACTGCCTTCGGCTACTCCGCCAAACGTATATCCCGGAAGAGGAGGATAGGCAACGATGTACATCAGCAGCATCGCCACGCCACCAATCGAAGCCCAGCGGGTAAGCGCGCCGAAGATGAGCGCCAAGCCTATCAGGGTCAATCCCCAGATATTCACCGCATCCGCTATCGACAGCATAACCGGAGTATTGGCTATCCATGCAAAAAAACCTTTACCGATCCACAGCGAACCCTCCAAGTAATATTTGGAAGTCCATCCCGGAGTGAAAATCTTTGAAACGCCTTCGTATAAAAAATGCCACCCGACCACTAAGCGCAGCACGAGCAGCAAGATATTGAACAGTTTTGTTTTCATTATATATAAAATTTAAAGTCTAAAAATTATCAGACTACAAATTTAAGAAAAACTGTGAGATGTGTGTTATTTTTTTGTCAAAATTTTGCCAACTTAAAAACTTTCAATAATTTTGTCATTATTATACAAACTAAATAAAACTATGTTATTAGCAGCAATATTTTTTACAATAGGTCTTGTTTCCGCTATTGTAGGATGTATATTGGTTTTCCTACACAAAGATCTATTTTTTCCAAAGCACCGAAAATAAAATACATTATTGTACATCACCCCTTGATCAAATATTTTCCAAATGACTATCTTTGCTTCCAATTCGCACGATTATGGAACATAAAAAGCATCATCAAGGTCTCAATGAAATCCAAGTAGAAGAAAACCGCAAAAAATACGGAGAAAACGTGCTTACACCTCCCGAAAAGGAGTCTCCTTTTATGCTGCTTTTGGATAAATTCAAAGATCCGATCATCCAAATTCTGTTGGTTGCATTACTGCTTTCGGTAGGGGTTGCCTGTTATGAATTTTTTTCGGGAAGAGCCGCCGCCAGCGTTTTTCTCGAACCACTGGGCATAGTAGTAGCCGTTTTATTAGCCACTTGCGTCGGTTTTATTTTTGAATACAATGCTAACAAAAAATTTGAAGTCCTCAATCAGGTAAACGACGAGACGCTTGTGAAGGTAATCAGGGAAGAGAATGTCAGGGAAATCCCCAGAAGAGAAGTAGTAGTGGGTGACATTGTCATTTTAAATACCGGCGATGAAGTTCCGGCTGACGGCAAACTGCTGGAAGCCGTCTCCCTCCAAGTAAACGAATCTACGCTGACAGGAGAACCCCTAGTGGCTAAAACCATTGACGAAGAACACTTTTTTAGAGATGCCACATACCCATCCGATGAAATGATGAAAGGAACTACCGTCATGGACGGTTACGGAGTAATGGAAGTAGAAAAAGTAGGTGACGCAACCGAATATGGGAAAGTATATCAAGGTTCTCAAATTGACAATAAAGTAAAAACGCCACTGAACATTCAGTTGGAAAAATTGGGCAAGCTGATCACCCGTGCGAGTTATTCTATCGCCGGACTGATTATCGTAGCTCGCTTAGTTCCTTATTTTTATTCAACTCCGATAGATACGATAGACTGGATAGAAGCCGGAGGGTTTATCCTCAACACGCTGATGATCGCCATTACGATTATAGTGGTAGCCGTTCCCGAAGGATTGCCCATGAGCGTAACATTGAGCTTGGCAATGAGCATGAAAAGAATGCTTAAAACCAACAACCTTGTGCGTAAAATGCACGCTTGCGAAACAATGGGTGCAGCAACCGTCATTTGTACGGACAAGACAGGGACATTGACACAAAATCAAATGAAAGTCTGGAGCCATGATTTTTATGATTATAATGATTGCCTTGATAAGAATCATCATAATCAAACGAATCAAAAAAATCATAGTTCAGATATTATTTATGAAGGTATTTCCGTCAACTCAACGGCATATCTTGATTATTCCGATACATCCAAAATCAAGGCATTGGGCAACCCTACCGAAGGCGCGTTATTACTTTGGTTGCACGAAAATGGTACAAACTATTTACCTTTGCGCGAAAATGCGGAAATTGTTGAACAACTAACCTTTTCTACCGAGCGTAAATATATGGCAACGATTGTCTGGTCGCCTTTGCTCAACAAAAAAGTACTGTATGTAAAAGGCGCCCCGGAAATTGTACTTGATTTGTGTAAAACTATTCCTGTTGCAAAAGAAAAAATACAGTCACAGCTACTCGAATATCAAAATAAAGCCATGCGAACGTTGAGCTTTGCTTACCAGATTATCGAAGATGATAAGGATTACATTCACGAAGGAAAGTTACAAAACACCCATTTAACTTTCTTGGGAATAGTCGCCATCTCGGATCCGGTACGTCCCGACGTGCCTGAAGCTATACGGACTTGCCTGAGCGCCGGTATACGGGTAAAAATCGTCACCGGAGACACGCCCGGAACGGCTAAAGAAATCGGTCGCCAAATCGGATTGTGGACAGTCGATGATGATGATACAAATCATATTACAGGTATTGAATTTGCCGGCATTCCGGACAGTGAATTGCTGGGCAGGGTGACGGATCTGAAAATCATGTCGCGAGCCAGACCGATGGATAAGGAACGCTTAGTCAAACTGCTCCAGCAAAAGGGGGAAGTTGTCGCTGTTACAGGTGACGGGACAAACGACGCGCCTGCGTTGAATGCCGCACAAATAGGTCTTTCCATGGGTGATGGGACGACAGTTGCCAAAGAAGCGAGTGCCATCACAATCCTGGATGATTCATTCAGCAGCATCACCCGCGCCGTTCTATGGGGAAGATCGCTCTACCGGAATATCCAGCGGTTTATTCTTTTCCAGCTCACAATCAATGTGGCGGCATGTATTATTGTGCTCATCGGGGCGTTGCTTGGCGCGGAGTCGCCGCTGACCGTCACTCAAATGTTATGGGTAAACCTAATCATGGATACATTTGCGGCATTAGCCCTCGCCTCTCTCCCACCCGACGAAAAAGTGATGCAAGACAAGCCGCGCAAAACCACCGATCATATCATTACCAAAGGCATGGCTGTTCAAATAGCCGGCATGGGATTTGTATTTATCCTTATCCTGTTTGGTTTCCTGCAATACTTCAAACATGCAGATGTGACATCGCTGCAATATTTCACGTTGAAAGATTTCCTGTCTGCCTTCTTTAACTTTTCTCATGCAGACAGCCATTTAACCTCTTATGAACTCTCCATGTTCTTTACCATTTTTGTCTTCCTCCAAATTTGGAATATGTTTAACGTAAAAACATTCGGAACCAACGATTCGGCATTCAAAGGATTAAAAGAGTCATGGAAAGGCTTTCTTTTAGTCGCCTTTGTCATTGTAGCCGGTCAAATAGTGATTGTCGAATTCGGCGGCGAGATGTTTAGCGTGACATCCCTGCGATTGTCCGACTGGTTATACATCATTGCCGGCACTTCTATCATTCTGTGGGTAGGTGAAATTTTTAGGTTGGTTAAAAATTTTCGAATGAATTTTAAAAAAGATAGAACAAAATAGTTATTTTTGTTGTCATTAATTTCTAACTAATTCAATTATTAACTAAAAATTTAAAGAAATGAAAAAGTATTTAGCGGAAATGATTGGTACCATGGTACTTGTTTTAGGTGGTTGCGGAACGGCTATTTTTGCAGGAGGCTCAGTAGGCTTTCTTGGAGTTGCGCTTGCATTTGGGTTAACAGTTGTTGCGATGGCTTATGGAATAGGAAATATTTCGGGAGCGCATCTGAATCCGGCTGTTTCGTTGGGAGTTTTTTGCGCAGGCAGGATGAGTGCAAAAGATTTTTGCGGATATGTTATTTTTCAAATTATCGGAGGTATTATTGCTGCCGCTATTCTTGCATTTATTGTTTGTCAGTTCGGCGGCGTAAGAGGAACATTTGCCGCTAATGGTTTTGGCGCAGACTTTTTCGGAAATTCTGCCGGTTATCTTCACGTAGGCGCTGCCGGAGCATTTGTTATCGAAATGATATTGACATTCATCTTCCTGATTGTCATTTTGGGAGCTACCGACAAAAAATCAACTCCGGGATTTGCAGGTTTGGCAATTGGTCTCACACTGACTTTAATCCATTTAGTAAGTATTCCTTTGACAAATACATCGGTTAATCCTGCTCGTTCTATCAGTCAGGCTATTTTCTCCGAAAATGCCTTGGCTTTGCCTCAATTATGGTTGTTTATTGCTGCTCCTTTGGTTGGCGCTGCATTAGCCGCTGTGGTTTGGAAGGTTTTGGGGAAAGAGTAAAAAAATGGCACCTTTATTTTTTTATAAATAATGTATGGATAATTCAGCATGGATAATTGCCATAATTGCCGTAGTTATATGCAGATTGGGCTACAAAACAATAGTCTTAAAAAAAAGGATATTTCCTCTAGATATAACTGATTATATAGTACTCATCCTTTTAATAATTGCATCCGTTCTTTTTTGTTTTATTTAACAAAATGATTATCCGGCAAATCCATTTCTTAAATCCGAGGAGATGGGCTTGTTAAAAGTTAAAACGGAACGGTGGCGTGAGTGTGCAATGACTCCCATTTGGTACAAGGTACTGTCTTAAAATTCAAATTTTAAAACAGTACCTTGTGTTTGCTTGTGAAAAACAAAATAGCGCCGAAAAAAAATTTCTTAGCCATTATTTTGTAGTTTCAAAAAATGTTATACTTTTCCCGCCAAACCTCTTTACAATGCTCAAATCGGCGGGGCGTTTTATTTTTATTCTATTTATTATGAAAGTTGTCTATAATAAAGTTTGTATGCTTCCGCATGATTTGGGCTCACCCGTAAAGGTTGTGAAGGGGCGAAAGTCCGAAGGACTAAATATGAATAACCCCGTATGTAGCGATAGCGGAATGCGGGGTAAAACGAACCTCCTACGCCACAACCCGATAGGGTTGAATGTCTATCTAAATAGCTCATTATAGGCAGTTCAACCCTATCGGGTTGCGGATAGAGGGTTTTTACCACCCCGCATTCCGCTATCGCTACATACGGGGTTATTCATATTTAGTCCTTCGGACTTTCGCCCCTTCACAACTTTTACGGGTGAGCCAACTATCGACACCAAGGCAATGAGCTTCCCCGCCGATTGGCAAGATGAACCGCTATGGCAATAAAAAAATAAAGGAAGACAATTTTAACTATCTTCCTTTCTATTCTTATGATTTAAGTTATATCAAACTTATCCTTTCACTTTATCAACAATTGCCTTGAACGCTTCCGGCTGGTTCATAGCCAGGTCGGCAAGGACTTTGCGGTTTATTTCGATTCCTGATTTGTGGATGGCGCCCATTAATTTGGAATAGGACATTCCTTCCAAACGTGCGGCTGCGTTGATACGCTGGATCCACAATGCGCGGAAATTGCGTTTTTTGACTTTACGGTCGCGGTAGGCATACTGGAGACCTTTTTCCCAAGTATTCTTGGCTACCGTCCATACATTTCTTCTTCCACCAAAGTAACCTCTGGTAAGCTTTAAAATTTTCTTTCTTCTTGCTCTTGAAGCAACGTGGTTGACTGATCTTGGCATTTTTTTTAGTTTTTTGAATGTTAGCGCCTCTTTTTCAAGAGGTCTTTAGGCTAAAGCACCCGATTAATAAAATTAAAAATTAACTCTCTGATTAAACGTTTTTTGATTTATCTTAGACAAAGTAGCGATCTTACATTCTTAACATCGGCTGGATTCACCAATGTGAAATGGGTTAAGTTACGTTTCTGCTTTGTCGTTTTTTTAGTCAAAATGTGACGTTTAAATGCATGTTTTCTTTTAATTTTCCCTGTTCCGGTAAGGGTGAACCTTTTTTTGGCACCGGAATTAGTCTTCAATTTTGGCATTTTTTTTTAATTTTTAATTTAGTGATATAATTAGTAATGTACAGCGTACATTATTATTTTGCTTTTTTCTTTGGCGAAAGGAAAATAATCATTCTCTTTCCCTCCAACTGAGGAAGCTGGTCTACTTTCCCGTATTCTTCCAGATCGTTTGCAAAACGAAGCAACAATACTTCTCCCTGCTCCTTGAATAAAATAGAACGTCCTTTGAAAAAAACATAAGCCTTGACTTTGGATCCGTCTTTCAGAAATTCGATCGCGTGCTTTAACTTGAAGTTATAATCGTGATCGTCTGTCTGAGGTCCGAAACGGATCTCTTTCACTACCACTTTGGTAGCTTTGGCTTTGAGTTCTTTTTCCCGTTTTTTTTGCTGATAAAGAAACTTCTGATAATCAATAATTCTACAAACCGGCGGAACTGCGGTGGGGGATATTTCGACAAGATCAAGTTCCAGATCTTCTGCCATTTGACGAGCCTGCTCAATGGTATATATTCCAGGTTCTACGTTTTCACCTACTAAACGGACTTCTCTTACCCGGATTCTTTCATTTATCCGGTGCTGTTGTTCTTTACCTGCAGCTCTGTTGTTGTCCGCTTTTTTAATAAAAGGTTTGGTTGCGATAGTTTTATCCTCCTTATTTTTGTTAAACTATTAATTATCAATATATTGAAAGAATTTCAGGTTTGTCTGCTTACCATTGATTCATCATTTTAGAAACCTCTTCTTTCAAATTTTCCGCAAATGTAGTAAATTTCATTGAACCTGTATCACCTTCGCCCTGTTTTCTTACAGAAACTTCATCATTTTCCATCTCTTTTTCTCCAACGATGAGCAAATAAGGGATTCTTTTTACTTCATTATCGCGAATTTTTCTTCCTATTTTTTCATTTCTGTCGTCAATAATTGTACGAATATCGTTTTGTTCAAAATACTCCGCCACTTTTTGAGCGTAATCGTTGTATTTTTCACTAATCGGAAGGATTACTGCCTGTTCGGGGGTTAACCATAACGGAAATTTGCCTCCTGTATGTTCGATCAGAACAGCGACAAAACGTTCCATAGAGCCGAACGGCGCGCGGTGGATCATCACCGGACGGTGCTTTTGATTGTCCGAGCCGGTATATTCCAGGTCGAAACGCTCCGGCAGGTTGTAATCTACCTGAATGGTACCCAGTTGCCAACGGCGACCGAGTGCATCTTTCACCATGAAATCGAGCTTCGGACCATAAAATGCAGCTTCTCCGAGTTCGATTTTCGCCTCCAGTCCCTTGTCTCTGCAAGCTTCGATAATGGCTTCTTCCGACTTGATCCAGTTTTCTTCACTTCCGATATATTTTTCCGTATTTTCCGGATCTCTCAGCGATATTTGCGCTTCAAAATTTTTGAAATCCAACGCTTTAAAAATAATGAAAATAATATCCATTACCTTTTTAAATTCATCTTTCAACTGATCGGGACGACAAAAAATGTGCGCATCATCTTGCGTAAAGCCGCGTACTCTTGTTAAACCGTGTAACTCCCCGCTTTGTTCATAGCGGTACACGGTTCCAAATTCTGCATAACGAAGCGGAAGATCCTTGTACGAGCGCGGAACGGTCTTGTAAATTTCACAATGGAACGGGCAATTCATCGGTTTCAACAAAAATTCTTCACCTTCTTGCGGGGTGTGAATCGGTTGAAACGAGTCTTTACCATACTTGGCGTAGTGACTGGAAGTTATCCATAATTGTTTTTGTCCGATATGCGGTGTTCTAACCTGTTGGTAGCCGTAACGTTTTTGTACATTTTTCAGGAAGTCTTCCAGCCGGTCGCGAAGCGCGGTTCCCTTCGGAAGCCACAACGGCAGTCCCTGACCGACGTCTTGGGAAAATGCGAATAGTTCCAGTTCTTTTCCTATTTTACGGTGGTCGCGTTTTTTTGCTTCTTCCAGAAATTCGAGGTATTCATCCAGCATTTTTTTCTTTGGAAAGGAAATTCCGTAAATGCGGGTAAGTTGTTTTCTCTTCTCATCGCCTCTCCAGTAGGCGCCGGCTACATTCAGCAATTTAACAGCTTTGACAGGAGAAACATCCGACAAGTGGGGACCGCGACACAAGTCAGTAAAATCGCCTTGCTTGTAAACGGTGATAGTACCGTCTTCCAGTTCACTGATTAATTCTGTTTTATATATTTCTCCCCTCTCCTCGAAAAATTTCAACGCATCGGTCTTGGATATTTCTTCGCGTATCAACCCTCGCTGTTGAGAGACGATCTCCGTCATTTTCTTCTCAATGGCGGGAAAATCGGATTCCTTGATTACGGCTTCTCCGGGATCGACATCGTAATAGAATCCGTTTTCGATAGCCGGACCGATTCCGAACTTAATTCCGGGGTAAAGGGCTTGCAATGCTTCTGCCATAAGGTGTGCCGACGTGTGCCAGAAAGCATGTTTTCCTTCTTTATCGTCAAACTTGTGTAATTTTACAGCACAGTCGGCTGCTATCGGCTGATTCAAATCCTGAACCGCATCATTCACACTGACAGAAAGAACTTCCTGTGCTAAACGCGGACTGATGCTTTCTGCAATCTGCATTCCTGTTGTCCCCTTCGGATACTCGCGAACCGAACCATCCGGAAATGTTACTTTTATCATATTTTCTTGTTTTTTGGCTGCTTACAAATGCAACCATTTGTTGCTTCTTAAAAAAGTATGCAAAGATAATAAAATAGTGATAAGTGATAAAGTGATGAGTGATAAAAAAAACAATTCATCACTCATCACTTTATCACTTATCACTATTTTATTTATCTTCTCAACAGAGTAAAGTGTCCGACATACTGTTTATTGATCTCTTTGATATCTATTACATACCAGTAGTCTGTCGTAGGCATATCGCGACCCAAGTAGGTGCCGTCCCAACCTGCATCCGTGCCTCTGTATTTAACCAGTTCTTTGCCAAAGCGGTCATAAATCGTCACAACTGCGTCCGGATAGATATTTGCAAGACCTTCTACTTCCCATGTATCGTTAACACCATCTCCGTTTGGAGAGAAGTAAGAAGGAATGAAAAGTTTCGGAGCTTCCACCAAGTGTTCGTAAGCAACGGAGATACAGCCGAGACGGTCGATTACATAGAACATGCGTATTCCAAAGAATAGGTCGGACTTCACTGAATTGTCGTCAAACGGGAAGTGATCTACTTTGTATTCAAATGGCGGAGTACCGGAACCATCCTTGACGATGATCTCTCTGACTCTTACGTCCAGCGAATCAATCCTGTCGATGACAGGTTTGCCGTTTACTTCTATGGTGATCTCATCACGTCCTGTACATGCTCCTCGAGTCATATTCACGTAATAGGTAGTGGTCGCTTCCGGCGATTCGGTAATCATGGCTGTCTGTTTTTCGCCAACAAAAGCCGATGACGTCCAACTATAAGTGTCGGCATTGTACGAGGAGGCATTCATTGTGATGGTGAAACCTTCGCATATTGCTGCATTTTCATCATTTGTCCATATACTGCCTGTCAACGGCTTGTCAACTTTGACATCGACAGGGAAATGTTGTTCACTACATACAGCATTACCGGCTTTTATGTAATAAGTATATACGGATTGGTGATTGGATCCTGTATGAACCGGATAGACTTTTACTTTCTCACCGCCTGATTGAATCAGCGTACTCCTATCCGAATCGTACCACTCTATCGTAGTACCGGAAGGAACAGCAGAGAGTAATTTCAATTCTACTCCTTCGCCTTCAATACCGTTGCCGCAAACAGGAGGCACATCCACCATTATATTAATCAACGAGGTAACAGACATTGTAACTGAGTTGGAAGTTGCCTGCGTAGAATTGACACAAGTTTCATTTGAGGTCAGTACGCAAGTGATAACATCACCGTCAGATGGTGTATAAGAGTATATAGCGTTGTTACTGCCTACATTGCCGCCGTTGACTTTCCACTGGTAAGTTGGTGCACTGCCGCCATGGGTCGGAACTGCCGTAAAGGTTACATTCGTGCCGGCACATACCGGAGATGACGGATTGGAACTAATAACAACATCAGGAGTAAGCGTTGGACTAACAGTCATTGTCACTGAATTGGATGTTGCTGTTGTTGCAGAGGCGCAAGCTACATTTGAGGTCAATACACAAGTGATGACATCGCCATTAATAGGCGTATAGGTGTATGTTGTGCTGTTAGTACCTACGTTGCCGCCGTTGACTTTCCACTGGTAAGTCGGAGTACTGCCGCCATTAGTCGGAACTGCTGTAAAGGTTACGCTTGTACCGGCACATACAGGTGACACAGGATTGGAACTGATGGAAACTGCTGGAACGAGTGTCGGGTTAACGGTCATTGTCACAGTATTGGAAGTTGCGGTTGTCGGGCTTGCACAATTGGCATTTGAAGTCAATATACAAGTAATAGCATCTCCATTAGCTGGAGTATAGGTGTATGTAGTGTTATCTGTTCCAACGTTTCCGCCATTGACTTTCCACTGGTAACTTGGAGAGCTGCCGCCATTAGTTGGGGTAGCTGTAAAGGTTACACTGGTGCCCGCACATACAGATGAAACTGGATTGGAACTAATGGAAACTGCTGGAACGAGTGTCGGGTTAACGGTCATTGTCACAGCATTGGAAGTTGCAGTTGTTGGGCTTGCACAACCTTCGTTTGAGGTCATGACGCAAGTAATTTCGTCACCATTATTCGGGGCATAAGAGTATGTATTACCACCCGTACCTACGTTGCCGCCGTTGACTTTCCACTGATAAGCGGGAGCGCTGCCACCGTGAGTTGGGGTAGCAGTAAAGGTTACGCTAGTGCCGGCACATAGTGGAGATGACGAAGATTCACTGATAGCAACTGCAGGAACGAGTGTTGAGTTAACGGTCATCGTCACAGTATTGGAAGTTGCGGTTGTTGGGCTTGCACAACCTTCGCTTGAGGTTAATATACAGGTTATCTCATCGCCATCGGCAGGAATATATGTATATGTGTCGCCGCCTGTACCTACTCCGCCACCGTTCACTTGCCACTGGTAACTTGGAGAGCTGCCGCCACCAGTCGGAGTGGCTGTAAAGGTTACGCTTGTACCCGCACATACCGGCGACGCAGGATTAGAACTTACGACAACTGTAGGAATAATCGTTGTACTAATGTTCATTATCACCGTGTTGGAGGTTGCAGTTGCAGGAGTTGCGCAATCAGCGTTTGAAGTCAATATACAGGTTATCTCATCGCCATTAGCAGGCGCATAAGTGTATGTATCGCCGCCTGTGCCTACGCCGCCACCGTTAATTTGCCACTGGTAAGTTGGAGAACTTCCACCGTTGGTCGGAACTGCCGTAAAGGTTACGTTTGTACCGGCGCATACAGGGGATGCAGGAGATTCGCTAATTACAACCGAAGGAACGAGTGCCGGGTTAACTGTCATTGTTACCGCATTGGATGTTGCTGTTGTCGGACTTGCGCAATCGGCATTTGACGTCAATATACAGGTTATTTCATCGCCATTGGCTGGGGTATATGCAAATGTGCTGCCGGATGCGCCGACTTGCAGTACGTTTTCTACATACCATTGATAGGTCGGGGTTGAGCCGCCATTGTCAGGAGCAGCGGTAAAGGTAACGCTTGTGCCGGCGCACAATAGTGTTGGTGCGTTGTTGCTGATGGATACCGCCGGAGTGACTCTCGAGGTAACGCTCTTGGTCGTTGTCCTTTCGGCTGTTTTTGGGTCAGCACACTCAGCGCTGGAAGTCATCACTACTTTGATTACTTCGCCGTCAGACGGTGTATAGGTAAATGTATTGCCGGATACGCCAACGCTTTGTAATACATCCTCTACATACCATTGATACGTTGGAGTTGTGCCGCCGCCGCTGACAGGTGTAGCTGTAAACGTTACGCTTGTGCTTTGGCACAGTGGCGTTGGTGCATTGTCGCTGATGGATACTACCGGTACAAGATTGGTGGTAACTTCGATTGTCATTTCATCGTCTGCGGTGGCAGGGTCTACACAAATTGCGTTGGAGGTCATGACTACTTTGATTACTTCGCCGTTTGACGGAGTATAGATAAAGGTAGCGGAGACTTCGCTTTGTTCGGTCGAGCCTACATACCATTGATAGGTTGGTGCGCTTCCTTGATTCGTCGGTGATGCGGTGAACGCAACGCTCGTGCCTGAACATAACGGATTACCGGCATCGGATGAGAGGGTCACTGTCGGGGTAACTTTTGAGGTAACACTCATCGTTTCCGTATCTTCGGCTGTTTGAGGATCGGCACACGATGCGTTGGAGGTCATCACTACTTTGATTACTTCACCGTTTGACGGAGTGTAGATAAAGGTAGCGGAGACTTCGCTTTGTTCGGTCGAGCCTACATACCATTGATAGGTTGGAGCTGTGCCGCCATTGTCAGGAGTAGCGGTAAAGGTAACGCTTGTGCCGGCGCACAATGGCGTTGGGGCGTTGTTGCTGATGGATACTGCCGGAATGACTTTCGAGGTAACGCTCTTAGTTGTTGTCCTTTCGGCTATTTTTGGATCGACACATTCGGCATCGGAGGTCATCACTACTTTGATAACTTCGCCGTCAGCAGGAGTATAGGTAAAGGTATTGCCGGATACGCCAACACTTTGTAATACATCATCTACATACCATTGATAAGTCGGAGTTGTGCCGCCGCCGCTGACAGGTGTAGCTGTAAACGTTACGCTTGTGCCTTGACACAGTGGCGTTGGTGCATTTTCACTGATAGATACCACCGGTACAAGATTGGTGGTAACTTCGATTGTCATTTCATCGTCGGCGGTGGCTGGGTCTACACAAACTGCGTTGGAGGTCATAGCTACTTTGATTACTTCGCCATCAACTGGAGTATAGACTAATGTGTTGCCAGATACGCCTGTTTGTAAGGTTGAACCTACATACCATTGATAGATTGGTGCACTTCCTTGATTCGTCGGTGATGCAGTGAACGTAACGCTCGTGCCTGAACATAACGGATTACCGGCGTTGGAAGAGAGGGTGACTGTCGGGGTAACTTTTGAAGTAACACTCATCGTTTCAGTATCTTCGGCGGTTTGAGGGTCGGCACATGCTGCGTTGGAGGTCATCACTACTTTGATTACTTCGCCGTTTGACGGAGTATAGACAAAGGTAGCGGAGACCTCGCTTTGTTCGGTCGAGCCTACATACCATTGATAGGTTGGGGCTGTGCCGCCATTGTCAGGAGTAGCGGTAAAGGTAACGCTCGTGCCCGCGCACAATGGCGTTGGGGCATTGTTGCTGATGGATACTTCCGGAATGACTTTCGATGTAACGCTCTTGGTTGTTGTTCTTTCGGCTGTTTTCGGGTCAGCACATTCGGCATCGGAGGTCATCACTACTTTGATTACTTCGCCGTTTGACGGAGTATAGGTAAAGGTATTGCCGGATACACCGACGCTTTGTAATACATCCTCTACATACCATTGATACGTTGGAGTTGTGCCGCCGCCGCTCACAGGTGTAGCTGTAAACGTTACGCTTGTGCCTTGACATAATGGCGTTGGTACATTGTCGCTGATGGATACGGACGGTACAAGATTTGTGGTAACTTCGATTGTCATTTCATCGTCGGCGGTGACTGGGTCTACACAAACTGCGTTGGAGGTCATAACTACTTTAATAACTTCGCCGTCGGATGGGGTATATTCAAAGGTGTTGCCGGATACGCCAACACTTTGTAATACATCATCTACATACCATTGATAGGTCGGGATTGTACCGCCGTTGTCAGGAGCAGCGGTGAACGTAACGCTTGTGCCTGAACATAGCGGATTACCAGCATCGGATGAGAGGGTGACTGTTGGGGTAACTTTTGAGGTAACGCTCATCGTTTCCGTATCTTCGGCGGTTTGAGGATCGGCACACGATGCATTGGAGGTCATGACCACTTTTATTACTTCGCCGTTTGACGGAGTATAGACAAAGGTAGCGGAGACTTCGCTTTGTTCGGTCGAGCCTACATACCATTGATAGGTTGGGGCTGTGCCGCTATTGTCAGGAGTAGCGGTAAAGGTAACGCTTGTGCCTTGGCATAATGGCGCTGGGGCATTGTTGCTGAGGGATACTTCCGGAGTAATTTTCGAGGTAACACTCTTGCTTGTTGTTCTTTCGGCTGTTTTCGGGTCGGCACATTCGGCATCGGAGGTCATCACTACTTTGATTACTTCACCGTCTGCCGGAGTATAGGTAAAGGTATTGCCAGATACACCGACGCTTTGTAATACGTCATCCACATACCATTGATAGGTTGGGTTTGTGCCGCCGCCATTGTCTGGGGAGGCGGTAAAGGTAACGCTTGTGCCTTGGCACAGTGGTGTTGGCGCATTGTCGCTTATGGATACGGACGGTACAAGATTTGTAGTAACTTCGATTGTCATTTCATCGTCTGCAGTTGCAGGGTCTACGCAAATTGCGTTGGAGGTCATCACTACTTTGATTACTTCGCCGTCGGATGGGGTATAGACTAATGTGTTGCCAGATACGCCTGTTTGTAAGGTCGAACCTACATACCATTGATAGGTCGGTGTGCTTCCTTGATTCGTCGGTGATGCGGTGAACGTAACGCTCGTGCCTGAACATAGCGGATTACCGGCGTTGGAAGAAAGGGTGACTGTTGGGGTAACTTTCGCAGTAACGCTCATAGTTTCCGTATCTTCGGCTGTTTGAGGGTCGGCACACGATGCGTTGGAGGTCATCACTACTTTGATTACTTCGCCGTTTGACGGAGTATAGACAAAGGTAGCGGATACTTCACTTTGTTCGGTGGTGCCTACATACCATTGATAAGTTGGGGCTGTGCCGCCATTGTCAGGAGTAGCGGTAAAGGTAACGCTTGTGCCGGCGCACAATGGCGTTGGTGCGTTGTTGCTAATGGATACTTCCGGAGTAACTTTCGCGGTAACGCTCTTGGTGGTTGTTCTTTCGGCTGTTTTTGGATCTGCACATTCGGCATCGGAGGTCATCACTACTTTTATAACTTCGCCGTCGACCGGAGTATAGGTAAATGTATTGCCGGATACGCCGACGCTTTGTAATACGTCATCTACATACCATTGATACGTTGGAGTTGTGCCGCCGCCGCTGACAGGGGTAGCTGTAAACGTTACGCTTGTGCTTTGGCACAGTGGCGTTGGCGCATTGTCGTTGATGGATACGGACGGTACAAGATTTGTAGTAACTTCGATTGTCATTTCATCATCTGCGGTGGCAGGGTCTACACAAATTGCATTGGAGGTCATGACTACTTTGATAACTTCGCCGTCGGCTGGAGTATAGACTAATGTGTTGCCAGATACGCCTATTTGTAAGGTTGAACCTACATACCATTGATAAGTTGGGAAACTCCCTTGATTCGTCGGGGTTGCGGTGAACGTAACGCTCGTGCCTTGGCATAATGGTGTTGGCGCGTTATCGCTGATGGATACTGTTGGTACAACTTTCGCAGTGACGCTCATGGTTTTAGTGTCTTCAACCGTTTGAGGGTCGGCACACACTGCGTTGGAGGTCATCACTACTTTGATTACTTCGCCGTTAGCCGGAGTGTAGACTAAGGTGTTGCCAGATACGCCTGTTTGTAAGGTTGAACCTACATACCATTGATAAGTTGGGGAACTTCCTTGATTTGTCGGGGTTGCGGTAAACGTAACGCTTGTGCCTTGGCACAATGGCGTTGGCGCGTTGTCGCTGATGGATACTGTTGGTACGACTTTCGCGGTGACGCTCATGGTTTTAGTGTCTTCAACTGTTTGAGGATCGGCACACAATGCGTTGGAAGTCGTCACTACTTTGATTACTTCACCATTAGCCGGAGTGTAGACTAAAGTATTGCCCGATACGCCTGTTTGTAAGGTTGAACCTACATACCATTGATAAGTTGGGGAACTTCCTTGATTCGTCGGGGTTGCGGTAAACGTGACGCTTGTGCCTTGACACAATGGTGTTGGCGCATTGTCGCTGATGGATACCGTTGGTACGACTTTCGCGGTAACACTCATGGTTTTAGTGTCTTCAACTGTTGGAGGGTCGGCACACAATGCGTTGGAGGTCATCACTACTTTGATTACTTCGCCGTTTGCCGGAGTGTAGACTAAGGTGTTGCCAGATACGCCTGTTTGCAAGGTTGAACCTACATACCATTGATAAGTTGGGGAACTTCCTTGATTCGTCGGTGATGCGGTAAACGTAACGCTCGTGCCTTGGCATAATGGCGTTGGCGCGTTGTCGCTGATGGAGACTGTCGGTACGACTTTCGCGGTGACGCTCATGGTTTTAGTGTCTTCAGCAGTTTTTGGAGTTGCGCACGTTGCATTGGAAGTCATAATTACTTTTATTACTTCGCCATTGTTCGGGGCATAAGTAAAAGTATTGCCGGATACGCCCACGCTTTGTAATGATGCGCCTACATACCATTGATAGGTCGGTGCGCTTCCTTGATTTGTCGGGGTTGCGGTAAACGTAACACTTGTGCCTTGGCACAGTGGTGTTGGCGCATTGTCGCTAATCGTAACAGTAGGAACACACGGTACTTCGTCGCACTGGTTATTGAGCGTAAAACGTTGTATATCCGAACAGACGCCATTGTTGGAATAAACGATGAAATGAACTGTCGTTGGCGCGTTAAAAGTATGTGTCAGGTTTCGTTTGGTCGGATCACTAGTTCGCGCAACGAGAACCGTTCCGTCTGCCGTCTTCCATTCCCATTCGGATACTAAACTCCAATCGGCAAATCCTGGCATTGATACAGACTGAGGAGTATCAAAGCATTTGGTAATGGTTTGATGAGCACCTATTCCCAAGTCGGCAACGCGCGTTATGACAAACGGCTTTGATACGGAGGTGTTGCGGCAGTTGTCTTCATAGCTTTCGTGATTAGGATTAATGTCAAAATCCTGTAAACCAGCTTCTGTTGCAACAACTACGCGGAAATAGTTCTTTTCTCCCGGAAAGTTATTCATGTCAACAAAATAGGTAGAGTCTGCCGTTATGACGGACATATTTTCCCATGTAATACCATCTATACTATGCTGGTGCAGGTAGCGCACATTGGCGGCTCCGTAATACTGCTTAAGCAACGTACTTGGAGAAGTCCCCATATTAAACGTTCCGCCCCCGCATATGATTGAGTCCTGCATCAGGGTTTTAACATTGAGGAATGCGTCCACGTGCGGTGGCGAACAGACCATGATTTTAAACTCGTCTAACAGGTGGTCGTCGGCAGTACCCACATGACCACTCTCAGAATAGATCTTGAATCTGACCGACGTATAGGTAGCCGTCTTCGGTATCGTAAATTGCATTGAGATAGGTTGCCAACCTCTGGAGATTTGTGCCGATCCCGGTTTTCCATTCTTTATAACTTCATTCAATACATTTCCACTTGGATCTTCCATTGCAAGTCTTATTATTGCTGCACTGGTTCCTGTTTGAGTATCCGGACTGCCCGGCGCATAGTATATCGAGAAATAGAATGTTTTGCCCGGACAGATATCGTTGATCTGTTTTGAGAAAAATGCTGCCCCATTGTCCAATCCATTCGGTAAGTCTATCGACAGGATTCCTCCCATCCGGTCGCCGGTAGCGTCGGCTCTTCCTAATGTAGTACTTGATGATTGCGGCGTTACTTTCGGAATACTTCCTCCTATCCATTCACACAGGTTATCATGGTTGGTAATAGCATAACCACGTCCATTGGTACCGTCACAGCCCACTTTACAGTTAAAAGCAAGAAGAGCAGGAAATTCAACATCATAAAATGATTTCACACGCATATTGTTTGGGTTGCCTTGCGCACCTGTACAATCTGTAATCGGACGTATATTTCCGTTAACATCCATGTAAAGGTTATTGGGGAGGAATGTTCCGAAGTTGTCGTAAAAAATTTCCTTACGCGAAGTAGCATTACCCGATTCATCCGAACAGCAAGGAATGGATGTTACCTTAAATTCTTTTGTCGGAGATCCGTTTATCTTACAACGGTACCATACGGTTGAAACGTTTATTTCGTCCAAAATGCTTTGAGTATTTCCTCCGACAGGAGTCCAGGTGGCACCCCCCGGAACTGTAGCGCCTACGTATTTCTCCCATGCGTAAGTGTTGTCTCCATAATCTTTGTCGAGCGAAAGACGTATTCTTTCGCCCTGGCAAACTTCCTCGCCCTGGCTGGAAACAATTTTAACGTCCAAACATGCGCGTATTTCAATTTTGGTAATACCCAGCACCATGTAATTGGAGAATGAAGCCGGCGTTCTTAGGGACAACGTAATTGATCCGTTGGCATTTGCATCCAGTGTAGTTTTGCCGGTATTATAAGAGAACCTGTCGCCTTTATCCAACACATTGCAAAAACTTCCGCCCAACGTTTTTGTGCTGCGGCTATCGGTAAAAACAAAATTTGTACCCCAATTGCTCAGGGCAGCGGCAGACCTGTCGAGCACAAAACCTTCGATAAGCACCTCGTAGTTGCCTCCAGGAAGCAACCCTGTCGAAGAAATATCTAACAATGTCTTGTTTTGTTCCCAACGAACGATATACATAGGTAAATTAATATTCGGATAACCGGCATTAACCGTATTCGGATTATTTACAACGGCATAGTAGTTTGTTGCTCCGACGTTGGCATTAGTGCCAGCCAAAGTAAGCGGCGTAGAAAGGAACATGGAAGGTCCGCCGGTAACAACCGAACTCAGTGGGTATATGCCCTGTTGAGTCATGTTGCTTGAGTGAAAATCGGTGCTTCCGACAAGGAGGCTTGGACAGGAGGCTGATGCAGTGCCTGACGACATGTTGCAAGTGTAAATTTCGCCCGGAGGTAATGGGACGCAGCCGGTGACGGTAACGTTGGTAATAGCTATAATATCAACATTTTGGCTAACGCCTGTTCGTATTTGAAAATCATAAGCGCCCGCAGCCGTGGAAGTGGCATCGTATGAAATAGTATATTCATTGCCATTGGTTACATTTGCCGCATTGGAGGTTACGCTGTTGGCAGGGCTAACATTCGCCAACACAGTTCCTGTTGTATTGGTTAACCGCAACAAGTTAGGTGTCTGCCCATTGCTGCTCGTGCTGCTTGACAGTTTTATTATACGTGCAACAACTGTTATAGTTATTCCTGATGAGGGAATTAATCCTGTTGCACTGAAATTAAACAATGTAGTTTCTGTTGTACTGCCATACGGAAACATGATCATGTTTCCCCCTGCCGGATAGGTAGCAACAGCATCTCGCGGCGACCTGACGGCGCCATAACCGTTGATGCCCACATTGGCATTTGAGGAGGCGAATGTCTGAGCAGTCGTTAACGAACTCTGAGCATGCAGTGTTTTTTCCGCATCGTTCAAATTATAATAGGTAGCCGAAACACCCGCTTTGGGCGCAAAATTCGTCTGCAACAAAGTCGTCCTGACGTTTCTTCCGCAATCCTGAGAAGAGATATTTACCATTACGCCCAACCATACTAAAAGTGGTAAATAAAAATATTTTTTCATTATTCTATTTGTTGATATACTTAAAATAAAAATTCTCCTCATGGCAATTTCCTTTCTATATTTATATAATCGATGAAACCCTATTGTTCTATTAATAAAAATTGGTAAATTATTTACTAAAACAAATTCTTAAATTTACAATCTCCAAATGTATGATATTTTAATATATCTTCAAAATTTTATAACAGATTTTTCGTTTGAAATAACCCAAAAATGCACGAAAGCGCGAAGTAACTTCTATGCCTTACTTCGCGCTTTCGTGCTATTTTATTGTTAATACACAGTCATTTAAAACTTCACGACTTCCAACGTACCTTTCTCTACCTGTCCGCCTTTCTTGTAGAGGCGGTAGAAGTAAGTACCCGGATCGGCAACAGCGCCACGATAGGTGCCGTCCCAGCCGTCGCTGCCTTCAAATACTTTCTGCATGTAGCGGTTGTATATCTCTACACGATAGCCCGGCATGAAACAGCAGTTTCTGCCGCTTGGATCGTACGGATTAATAATGTTTGGTACAGACTCGGATACCTCTACATATATTTCAGACGAGGAAGGGCAGTCCAACTTCGCCGTTGCGGTATGCACAAGGAAATGTTGCCTGCCGGCATCAGGTCGAAGTGTAAGGCTGTATTCGCTGACGGTCTGATACGGCTGGTCGTTGATGAACCATTCGAAATAACCGTGGTCTGTGCGTTCTGCAGTGATGGTTATTGTAAGCTCATTGCCCAGTTCGACACTTTTCGGTGCGTCGAGTGTCAGTCCGATCGGAGTTTCTACATAAACGGCAGCTCTGGCTGTATTTTTACAACCGGTTTCCGTATCCGTACCTTCTACCGTATAGGTGGTTGAGGCGGTTGGTGAGACGGTTATGCTCGCTCCTGTCTCGCCTGTAGTCCATGTATAGCTATTAGCGCCGCTTGCCGTTAAGGTGGTCTCTCCGCCGAAACATATCTCGGCATCATTGGCTTTAACGGTCGGCAGGGATTGATTCGACGTAATTGTGATGTCTTTAGTAGTACTGCATCCATTGGCTGACGTGACGGCTACAGTGTAGACACCGGCTGAAGTTACGGTAATACTGGCGCTGTTGCCCAAGCCATTGTCCCAAGAGTAACTTACACCGCCGCTTGCAGTCAGTGTGATGCTTGGCGTGGTACAGGTCAAGATGGTAGTTGCCGGATTGGTGGCGATAACGATGGTTGGCAGGGAGCCATTTGCCGTGATTGTGATGTTTCGATCACGGGTACAGCCATTTGCACCCGTAATGGTCACAGTATAAGTTCCGGCTGTCGTAATAGTTGTATTGGCTGTGTTGTCGCCATGACCCCACAAATAACTTACGCCGCCGGTGGCGGTCAGGCTGATACTTGGCGTGGCACAGGTCAACACAGTGGTTACAGGATTGGTAATAGCGCCGTTCGGCTCGGCTTTATTTTCGGTAATCGTAATGCTTTCGGTATCGGTACAGCCGTTGACATCCGTGACAGTTACGGTATAGGTACCGGCTGAGGTTACTGTAGCATTGGCGTTGCCGCCCAAGCCCTTATCCCACGAATAACTTACACCGCCGGTAGCGGTCAGGCTGATAGATGTCGTGGTACAGGTCAATACGTTTACTCCGGTATTATTGGTGATGCCGGCGGTTGGTCGAGACCCGTCTGTCGTAATTGTAATGCTTGCGGTAGCGTTACAGCCGTTTGCACCTGTAACGGTTACAGTATAAGTTCCGGCTGTCATTACAGTTACATTGGCGTAGTTGCCCAAGCCGTTATTCCACAAATAGCTTACGCCGCCGGTAGCGGTCAGGCTGATAACAGGCTCAGCACAGGTCAACACGGTAGTTGCCGAATTGTTGGTGATGCCGGCTGTTGGCTGGGTTTTATTTTCCGTAATTGTAATGCTTGCGGTGTTGGTACATCCATTTGCTGCCGTAGCGGTTACGATGTAGGTACCCGGAGCATTTACCGTTGCATTGGCGTTGCTGCCCAGTCCGTTGTCCCACGAATAGCTTATGCCGCCGGTGGCGGTCAGGCTGATAGCAGGAGCAGCACAGGTCAATTCGGTAGTTGCAGAATTGTTGGTGATGCTGACGGTCGGTACAATTTTATTTTCTGTAATTGTGATGTTTCGAGTACTGGTACATCCATTTGCACCCGTGACGGTTACAATATAAGTTCCGGCTGTTGTTACAGTTGCAGCAGCGTCGTCACCCAAGCCATTATCCCACGAATAGCTTACGCCGCCGGTAGCGGTCAGGCTGATAGATGTCGTGGTACAAGTCAATACAGTAGTTCCCGTATTGTTGGTGATGCCGGCTGTCGGTACGATTTTATCTTCTGTAATTGTGATACTTTGAGTATCGGTACAGCCATTGGCTCCCGTAATGATCACATTATACGTTCCGGCTGTCGCAATGGCTGTACTGGCAATGTTGTCGCCATTACTCCACAAATAACTTACGCCGCCGGTGGCGGTCAGACTGATAGATGTCGTGGTACAAGTCAATTGGGCAGTTCCCGAATTGTTGGTGATACCGCCGTCAGGCTCAGCTTTGTCTTCGGTAATCGTAATGCTTTTGGTATCAATACATCCGTTTGCATCCGTGACGGTTACAATATAAGTTCCGGCTGTCATTACAGTTGCAGCAGCATTGTTGCCCAAGCCGTTATTCCACGAATAACTTACACCGCCGGTAGCGGTCAGGCTGATACTTGGCGCGGCACAGGTCAATACGGTTGTTCCCGAATTGTTGGTAATGTCGGCTGTCGGCGCGATTTTATTTTCTGCAATTGTGATACTTCGAGTATTGGTACATCCATTTGCACCCGTAATAATCACATTATGAGTTCCGGCTGTCGTAATGGCGGTATTGGCAATGTTGTCGCCATTACTCCACAAATAACTTACGCCGCCGGTGGCGGTCAGGCTGATAGATGTCGTGGTACAAGTCAATTGGGCAGTTCCCGAATTGTTGGTGATACTGCCGTCCGGTTCGGCTTTGTCTTCTGTAATCGTAATGTTTTCAGTATCAGTACATCCGTTGGTATCCATGACGGTTACGGTATAGGTACCGGCTGAGGTGACTGTCGCATCAGCATTGATGCCCAAGCCATTATCCCACGAATAGCTTATGCCGCCGGTAGCGGTCAGGCTGATAGAGGTCACGGTACAAGTCAATACGGTAGTTGACGTATTATTGATAATGCCGGCGACCGGCATCGTTCCGTCTGTTATAATTGTAATGCTTTCGGTATCGGTACAGCCGTTCGCCGCCGTGACGGTTACAGTATAAGTTCCGATTGTCGTTACAGTTACATCAGCGTCAGCGCCCAAGCCATTATTCCATGAATAACTTACGCCGCCGGTGGCGGTCAGGCTGATACTTGGTGCGGCACAAGTCAACTGGGTAGTTCCCGAATTGTTGGTGATGCCGGCTGTCGGCGGAGTTTTATCTGCTGTAATTGTGATACTTGCAGTATTGGTACAGCCATTTGCATCTGTGGCGGTTACGGTATAGGTACCGATAGCGTCTACAGTTGCGTTGGCGGCGTTGCCCAAGCCGTTATCCCATGAATAACTTACACCACCGGTAGCAGTCAGGCTGATACTTGGCGCGGCACAGGTCAATACGGTTGTCCCCGAATTGTTGGTGATGCCGACAGTAGGTGGGGTTGTTTCTTCTGTAATTGTGATACTTGCAGTATTGGTACAGTCGTTTGCGCCGGTGACGGTTACAGTATAGGTACCGATAGCGTTTACAGTTGCGTTGGCGGCGTTGCCTAAGCCGTTATCCCATGAATAGCTTACGCCGCCGGTAGCGGTCAGGCTGATACTTGGAGCGGCACAGGTCAATACGGTTGTTCCCGAATTGTTGGTGATGTCGGCTGTCGGTGGGGTTGTTTCTTCTGTAATTGTGATACTTGCAGTATTGGTACAGCCGTTTGCCGCCGTGACAGTTACAATATAAGTTCCGTCTGTCGTTGCTGTTGCATCAGCGTTGTTGCCCAAGCCATTATCCCACGAATAGCTTACGCCGCCGGTGGCGGTCAGGCTGATAGATGTCACGGTACAAGTCAATACGGTAGTTCCCGAATTGTTGGTAATGCCGACTGTCGGCTCGACTTTGTCTTCGGTAATCGTAATGCTTTCGGTATCAGTACATCCGTTTGCATCCGTGACGGTTACAGTATAAGTTCCGATTGCCGTTACAGTTGCATCAGCGTTGTTACCCAAGCCGTTATCCCACGAATAGCTTACGCCGCCGATGGCGGTCAGGCTGATGCTTGGTGCGGCACAGGTCAATACGGTTGTTCCCGAATTGTTGGTGATACCGGCTGTCGGTGGGGTTGTTTCTTCTGTAATTGTGATATTTGCAGTATTGACACATCCGTTTGCATCTGTGCCGGTTACGGTATAGGTACCGATAGCGTCTACGGTTGCGTTGGCGTTGTTGCCCAAGCCGTTATCCCATGAATAACTTACGCCGCCGGTAGCAGTCAGACTGATACTTGGCGCAGCACAGGTCAATACGGTTGTTCCCGAACTGTTGGTGATACCGACAGTAGGAAGCGGATTGACTATTACCGTTACGTTCTGTGTATTGGTATTGGTACAACCGTTTGCCGACAAAGTAAATCCGTATGTTACCGTTACCGGACCCGTACTGCTACTTGTAAGCGTTTCGCTGATATTTGCGGTTACGCCGCTACTTGCCGCTTCTGTAATATTTGCGTTTGCTGTCCGCGACCAGTTGAAAGATGTTCCCGCCGTAGCGCTTTCGGCGTTATAGGTGAATGTTTCTCCCGAACATATTGCAGGCAGCAACAGGGCTGAACTCAATACCGGAAGAGGATTGATCGTAACAGTTATCGCCTCTTTTTCACTTTCGCAGTTGTCTATTCTCTGGCTTACATAATATGTAATGACGATTGGGTCTGTTCCGCTGTTCGTGTTACTGATTACCGGCGCGGAAATAACTGCAACCGGATCGCTCGAATACCATACCAATGAGTGATCTGTTGTAAGACCCGATACTCTCGAAGTAATAGCAGGTATCGGAGTCTCTCCTGCGCATAAAACAACATTGTTTGTTGTAAGTTTTGCCGGTTGAACACAGAGCGACTCACAGAAAGTGTTCACTTCCTTGCGGTTATTTGACGGCTCATAGAGAAGCGCTCCCGGTTTGGTTATTTCAGGAGTTAGTTCAGTAACTACTATTTGGTCATAGCTTATATTGTTATAACTGGTGGTTTGCGTACCTATGGTAAAGCCTGTCGGAGTTGGGAATGTTCCCTGATAACATATATTATAGATACCCGGCGCAGTTCCTGTCACTTGATATTCGAAAGATATAAGATATGTTTTACCTTTAACCAAATGTCCGGCTCCGGCGCCAAGGGGAACAGTAATGGATATCGCTCCTCCATTATTTGCGGCAGGCGCAGGAGTTGGCGTCGTATAAGCGCCGATATAAACAGGAGGATTTATCGGGTTACTGCCCGCACCGACCTCATATATTACAGCTCGTAAGCTAAAGGTAGTAATGCTTTGACCGTTACCGCTGCTTCGCGCCTGAACTGCGAATGAATTAATTTTCAAAGAGTCGGTGGCTGTTATATACATACCGGCAATCTGTGTACATCCGGTATTGCTGTAGACGGCACCCTGCGTAGGCGCTGTGCCGCCGCTATGAGTATATATGGTTGGCGCCGTACAGGCGGCTGTTCCGCTTCTTGCCAAGTTTCTCGGATAAGTAGTCGTATCATACGTAGCCGGAATGATTGTATCCGGCATTAAAGTCAGGATATTTTCATCCACCCAGATTGAATATTTGACGTCTGTACCTTCCTGCTTGATTGCATGTATTTTATCTATCTTATCGCCGGAAACGCAGAATCTCCGTTGAGTTCCATAACCCATTGAGAAAGTCGTAATCGCATTACCGCCTGTTGCCGCATCGTAAGCGGTGTAGGTAGAAGATGCGGTCGGCGAAGGAATGTTGAAATCGAAGCAAAGATTATCCGAAACGCCCGGATTGAAAGGGTCGGCAGGACAAATCTGCTCATAGCATTGGGCGAGGATTCGCACTGTTTTTTCATCCCAGCAACCGCTGCTTGTCGCTGTATATCTAAAAGTAACGTCGGTATCGGCGCTTAATCCCGGAGGAATAATGACCCCTCCAAACTCATTGATTGTAAACGCAGGATTGCTGCTGCTCCAATCGCCTCTCACGCCCGGAGGAGTTTTTGTCATGATAAACGAGCCGTCTTCGCTGCAAATCGGACCTTGAGCCGCTACATCGGGACACGGACAGTCGTAGCGCGAGACGAGCTTCATGCGACCGCAGTCGTAGGAAGAGAGCGTGTTGAATATAAAGTTGTAAAACAACATGGATTGCCTGCTGGTGGCATCATTGCCATACTGACCGACAAACTCCGCCTTTAATGATTCACCATCCTTGTCATCGACTTTTGGAAGGGCACAATTAATGTTTCCTGCCAAAACTACGGTTCCGCTATATCTTATCCCTATAAAATAGGTTATTCCTCTGGCATTTGCTTCCCATAGAAAATTTATCGGAAGCTTAAGTTCGCCGGTTGACGTCACGGTAACGGGAGCTCCCTGCGCAATAATTCTACTCGTATTTGGTCTGAAGTAAGGCGCATTACCTGCTTGGGTAGCGTAAATATAAGGTGTAATTGTTGCACCCGGATTGAAAGAGGTCACATTGACCGAAAACGATTCCAGAAATATCCGTTTGGTAGCCGTTACCTGCATGTGAACAGCGTCTAAGTTGCTCGGTCCCATTCCCGTCGCATTCACATTACAAGGCGATCCCATAGGTGTTCCCATTAACGTTCCCCTGTCTCTTGTTTTATCTTCCAGCCAGATTGTATAATATATCTCATCTTCCGTCTTTTTTTCTACACCTACTTTTTCTCCTGTTAAACAAAATTCGGCGGTTTTATTCCCGCTTGCAGGGAGGTTAAAAGTCTGGAGAGGAGTGCCGCCCGTTTCCGACAGATAAAGCTCAAACTCGCTCGCAATAGAAGCATATCCGGAAGTAAACTTAAAGCAAATATCTTCGCTTGCCACCGGACGATTTTGATTCATCACACAAACGGATGTAATAAAGGTATCTATCGGCATCTCCTTATCCTTTACCTGAATGGTGGCAAATACCGGCGGACAGGCGTCGCATGGGATATTGTTCCCGATATATTCGACTTCCACTCTGTACAGACCCGGTTCGACAACCGAAATCCTTGTATTGTTGTACGCATCAAAGATAGGCGGCAGTGGTGGTCTTGGCGTTAATACACAGTTGATTGGCTCACCAAATTCATCTTCATCACAAACGGAATCATATTCAGGCTCTTCAACAGACTTACGATACGCTTTCGCTTCTTCTAATGTCGAAGTATTTAGGCGAACGCCGTCGCGATACCAGTGGAAATAGTAGCGCAGGTCTTTATTATACGGAGTGATAAACCCGGAATGCAAGTCAATCGGTTTTCCCGAACATTTGAATGCTTCTCTCTGCATGTAAACCTCCGGACAAGGGTCGATAGGCTCGCAGTCAAAATTCATTTTTCTAAAACACGCAGTAGTAACCCCTACGCCCGTTGCCTGACCATTATTGTTTCCAATGGTATAAAACTCATAACGGTCGTTCTCCATAAAACCAAAATGATCGCCACGCCCTACATGGACGGCATTTTTTACCGTATCTCTTGTAGCCGCAGTTCCTGTAGTTCCTCCATTATCGCAATAAGTCAGAAATTTCGGACCGTTACACTCGCCGGGCCAGCCTACAGGTCCCCAACTTATCACATAGCCTTCTTTGGTAACAGCCAGTCCGTAACCATTACCTCCTACGATTTCCTTTACGTCTGTCAGGTATTCTTCGCCCGAAATTGCCTTATAGTCACGCGAAGGTACCAATCGTGCACCATTCCAGTCGGCTTGATTACGACCGGTGGAACAACCATAACTTCCATGTCCCCAACTCCAGACAAAACCATCTACGTCTACTGCAAAACCACTGACATCCGACATCCCTGCCATCCGAATATTCGACAGTTGTTCTCTTGGCGGAGTACTTGGTTCGGCTTTATATAACGGTTGCGCTCTGTAATTTGCCGCACCGTTATAATCGCCAAGATAATAGAGGGTACCCAATCCATTGCCTTGGTGATCTACCGTAACCAATACATTATCATCGCCTCCGGCTACATGGATAACGTTTGTCATTATGTCTCCATTCGGATACCTTAGGAAAACAGGGTTTGCTGTAGCCGCGGCAATCCACATACCGCCGCCCCAACCAACTACCCTGCCGTCGTTTAATACGGCAAAACAGGCGTTATTGGTAGCTGCTACAAATTTTACATTTCCCAAATAAGCACCTCCCGGAGTTCCATCTTCATTATAACCCGGCGCCTCTCCATTGGGAATAAGTCGGGGCTTAGTTACAAATCCACCGCCGCCGCCGCTGCTACAGTCGTTTGTTGTCGTACCACACTGTCGGTCACTATTACTTCCCCAGCAATAAACCGTACTTTTACACGACAAAGCTACAAAGTGCCTGCCTGAACCTGCATTAAGCATTGAAAAAGTCAAATTGTCGGGTAGAGGTATTTGGGTAGGATAAGTAATCGTTCCTCCGGTACCTATTCCCAACGAACCGCAGGGATTATCTCCCCACACAAACACTTTACCTTTGGCACAAATAGCGGCTCCGTTTTGATAACCGCCGGAAATGACCTTACTTTGAGAAAATGCGCTTGTTATTGACCCTATCAATAAAATAACGAATGCGTAAAAATGCTTTTTCATAAATATAATGATTATTTTTAACTCTTAATAACCCAATTATCACTTTAACTCACAAAGGTAAATATAGTCAAATGCATTTCCAAGTAAAATTTTATGTTCTTTAACAGGTTTTTCGTTAGGTATGCTTCACTCCCTCTGTTGCGTTATCAATGGCGTGTACCAAATGAGTTACTCATTTACTGAATACCCCTTTTTCAACAATAAACGACAAGTGACGGGATTATTTTCCGCCACTTATCGTTTATCACTCAATCACTTATCACTATTTCTTAAAACTTCACCACTTCCAACGTACCTTTCTCTACCTGTCCGCCTTTCTTGTAGAGGCGGTAGAAGTAAGTACCCGGATCGGCAACAGCACCGCGATAAGTACCGTTCCAGCCGTCATTGCCTTCAAATACTTTTTGCATGTAACGGTTGTATATCTCTACATGATAGCCTATCATGAAGCAGCAATTTCTGCCGCTTGGATCGTGCGGATTAATGACGTTTGGCACAGACTCGGATACCTCTACAAATATTTCAGACGAGGAAGGGCAGTTCAACTTCGTCGTTGCAGTATGCACAAGGAAATGTTGCTTGCCGGCGTCAGGTACAAGCGTAAGGTTGTATTCGCTGATTATTTTATACGGCTGGTCGTTGATGAACCACTCGAAATAACCGTGGTCTGTGCGTTCGGCAGAGACGGTTATCGTGAGTTCACTACCCAGTTCGACACTTTTCGGTGCGTCGAGTGTCAATCCGATCGGAGATTCCACATAAACGATAGCTGTAGTTGTGTTTTTACAACCGGTCTCCGTATCCGTACCTTCTACCGTATAGGTGGTGGTGACTGTTGGAGAGGCGGTTACACTTGCTCCTGTTGTGGCGCTCAAGCCACCGGAAGGCGTCCATGCGTAGGTGTTTGCACCACTCGCCATTAAGACGGCTTCGCCACCAAGGCATATATCAGCATTGTTCACTCTAATGGTCGGCAAGGATTGGTTAGACGTAATTTCGATGCTTTTGTTAGCAACGCATCCATTGGCTGACGTGACATCTACGGTGTAGATACCGGCTGAAGTTACGGTAATACTGGCGCTGTTGCCACTATTGTCCCAAGAGTAACTTACACCACCACTTGCTGTCAGTGTAATGCTCGGCGTAGTACAGGTCAATTCGGTAGTTGCCGGACTGGTGGTGATAACAATGGTTGGCAAGGAGCCGTCTGCCGTGATTGTAATGCTTCGAGTACCGGTACATCCATTTGTACCCGTAATGATCACATTATAAGTTCCGGCTGCCGTAATAGTTGTATTGGCTGTGTTATCGCCATTACTCCACAAATAACTTACACCACCGGTAGCGGTCAGGCTGATGCTTGGCTTGGCGCAAGTCAATACGGTTGTTGCCGAATTGTTGGTGATACTGCCGTTCGGCTCGGCTTTGTTTTCGGTAATCGTAATGCTTTCGGTATCGGTACAGCCGTTAGTATCCGTGACGGTTACGGTATAGGTACCGGCTGAGGTTACCGTAGCATTGGCGTTACCGCCCAAGCCGTTATTCCACGAATAAGTTCCGCCGCCGGTAGCGGTCAGGCTGATACTTGGTGTAGTACAGGTCAATACAATCACTCCGGTATTATTGATGATACCGGCGGTTGGTCTCGACCCGTCTGTTGTAATTGTAATGCTTGCGGGAGCGGTACAGCCGTTGGATCCAGTGACGGTAACGACATAGGTGCCGGCAGTATTTACGGTTACATTGGCGTTGCTGCCTAAACTGTTACTCCACGAATATGTTCCGCCGCCAGTAGCGGTCAGGCTGATAGAGGTCACGGTACAAGTCAATTCGGTTGTTGCCGAATTGTTGGTGATGCCGGCTGTCGGTGGGGTTTTATTTTCTGTAATTGTAATACTTTGAGTACCGGTACATCCATTTGCACCCGTAATGATCACATTATGAGTGCCGGCTGTCGTAATGGCTGTATTGGCAACGTTGTCGCCATTACTCCACAAATAACTTACGCCGCCGGTGGCAGTCAGGCTGATGCTTAGCGTAGTACAAGTCAATTCGGTTGTTGCCGAATTGTTGGTGATACCGCCGATCGGTTCGGCTTTGTCTTCGGTAATCGTAATGGTTTTGGTATCGGTACAGCCGTTGGCATCTGTGACTGTTACGGTATAAGTGCCGATTGTTGTTACAGTTGCATCAGCGTCGTCGCCCAAGCCGTTATCCCACGAATAACTTACACCGCCGGTAGCGGTCAGGCTGATAGAGGTCACGGTACAAGTCAATACGGTAGTTGACGTATTATTGATAATGTCGGCGACCGGCATTGTTCCGTCTGTCGTAATTGTAATACTTTCGGTATCGGTACAGCCGTTTGCCGCCGTGACGGTTACAGTATAAGTGCCGACTGTCGTTACAGTTGCATCAGCGTTGTTGCCCAAGCCGTTATCCCACGAGTAGCTTACGCCGCCGGTGGCGGTCAGGCTGATATTTGGCTCGGCACAGGTCAATTGGGTAGTTCCCGAATTGTTGGTGATGCCGGCTGTCGGTTTGGCTTTATCTTCCGTAATTGTGATACTTGCAGTATTGACACATCCGTTTGCATCTGTGGCGGTTACGGTATAGGTACCGATAGCGTCTACGGTTGCGCCGGCGTTGTTGCCCAAGCCGTTGTCCCATGAATAACTTACGCCGCCGGTAGCGGTCAGGCTGATACTTGGCGCGGCACAGGTCAATACAGTTGTTCCCGAATTGTTGGTGATACCGACAGTAGGAAGCGGATTGACTATTACCGTTACGTTCTGTGTATTGGTATTGGTACAACCGTTTGCCGACAAGGTAAATCCGTATGTTACCGTTACCGGATTTGTACTGCTATTTGTAAGAATTTCACTGATATTTGCGGTTAAACCGCTGTTTGCCGCTTCTGTAATATTCGCTACTGCCGCCCGCGACCAACTGAAATTTGTTCCTGCCGTAGCACTTTCGGCGTTATAGGAGAATGTCGTTTCCGAACATATAGCAGGCGCCGTCAAGGCTGAACTCAATACCGGTATCGGATTCACCGTTACCGTTATCGGCTCTTTGACACTTTCGCAGTTATCTACTTTCTGGCTTACATAATAGGTAGTAACAAGGGGGGCTGTTCCGGTGTTAACGTTGCTGATTACCGGCGGTCCGCTAAGAGCTTCCGTAGACGAATACCATACCATTGTATGACCTCCGATAAGACCCGATACGCTTAACGTAATGTCAGGTACCGGAGTATCTCCTGCACATAAAACAACAGGGGTTGTTGTCAGCGCTACCGGTTGAGTGCAGAGCGATTCACACTCGGAGGTCAATTCAACCCGGTTGTTTTGAGGTATATAGTAAGGCGCGCCCGGTTTGATTATCGGAGGTAAAGTATTGATTATTATCTTATCATAGCTTATATCATTGATGACATTAGCCGTTTGAGTACCTACGGTTAAACCTCCCAACGTAGGCGCGCCAAACGTTCCGGTATAACAATAATCATAGTTACCGACACGTCCTGTTTCACTGACAACTTCGTATGATATGAAATATTTTTTATTTTTAGCCAAGTTTCCGCAGCCGGCGCCGAAATTAAGGGTAAACGTAGCTGCTGCAGTAGCTTCTGTACGTGTAGTTACACTACCTCGACAAAGAACAGCTCCTATATTATCGCCTGCATCCACTTCATATATTACAGCTTGTAAGCCAATAGTAGAAGGATTACCATTATTAGTACCACTTGCCCGAACTGCCAATGAATTAATCTTCAAAGAATCTGTGGGTGTTATAAACATACCTGCAAGTTGCCTTGGGGTACTGTTATTATAAACAGGTCCGGGTTTGGCAGGAATATTTAAAGTACAAGTACCCTCTCCGGCAGCTCTTGCTAACGTTCCTCCTTTAACCGTAATTGTGTCATACACAGGAATGATTGTATCAGGATAGAAAGCGAGTTTATTTTCATCCGCCCAAAGGGAATATACGACATTCGTACCCGATTGCGCGATTGCATGTATTTTATCTATTTTATCGCCGGAAACGCAGAATTTCCTCCGGGTTCCATAACCTAATGAGAAAGTCGTAATCGAATCTCCGCTCGTTGCCGCATTGTATATCGTATAGGTAGAAGTGGCGTCAGCCGGCGGAGGAGGCGGCGTAATTTTTAATTCAAAGCAAAGATTATCGGCAACGCCCGGATTGAACGGATCGTCGGGACAAATCTGCTCATAGCATTCGGCGAGGATTCGCACTGTTTTTTCATCCCAGCAACCGCTGCTTGTCGCTGTAAATCTAAAGGTAACATCGGTATCGGCGCTCAATCCTTCAGGAATGATTACTCCTCCAAACTCATTGATTGAGAAGGCAGGATTACTACTGTTCCAATTGCCTTTCACTCCTGCCGGTGTTTTTACCATGGTAAACGAGCCTTCTTCGCTGCACACAGGACCCAGAGGCGCTACCTCCGGACACGGACAGTAATAAGGTGCAAAGAGCTTCATACGACCGCAATCGAAGGAAGAGAGGGTACGGAACGTAATGTTGTAAAGCGCCCGATTGGTAAGATCGGTAGCATTGTTACTACCAGTACCGTGGAGAACAGCCCTTAATGTTTCTCCATCCTTTTCATCCCATTTCGGAAGCGGGCAACCGATGTCTTTTCTTATACCCGGATCACTACCGGTGACCTTTTCATATCCTATCCAATAGGATATTCCCCTGCGGTTTCCTTCCCATGAAAAATTTATTGGAAGTACAATTTCCCCTGTGAAGCCTGTCGGCAACACAACGGGATCTCCCCTTTTTATGATCCCGGCAGCTGTTTTATTCGGACGAAACTCAGCGCCATTCATTTGATTGGCATAAATCACAGCTCTGAATGTTTGTCCGGCGGCGCCAAAATCCACATAGATCGAATACGATTCCAATATGATAGGTTTATAAGCTGTTAGCAACGTAACATCTTCATAGCCGTAATTTTGTCCACCCGATCCTATGGTGCAAGGCGTCGGCGCTCCCATTAACGTTCCTCTGTCCACTGTTTTATCTTCCAGCCAAACAGTATAAAGGGCTTGATCAGCCGAAATTTTCTCTACTCCTACCTTGTCTCCGGTGACACAAAATTGTGCTGTTTTATTTCCGGTTGCAGGGAAGCTGAATTTTTGGAGAAGCGTTCCGCCGTTTTGCGATGTGTAAAGTTCATATTCACTTGGAATAGTATATTTGGAAGTAATTTCATAGCAAATCTCTTCGCTCGCTACCGGTCGATCGATATTGGCTACACATACATCGTATGCAACGGTATCAATCTTCATCTCCTTAAACAATACCATCACAGAGTCTATTGCAGTCGGGCAGTCCTCGCACGGAATATTGGTTCCAATATAATCGACTTCCACTCTGTACAGTCCCGATTCAGTTATATCAATCCTTGTTTTACTGTATGGGTCAGAGATGGGCGTACCCGCTTCAAGGGCGTCTTGCGCCTCTTGTTTTGATGAAGAGTTCAGGCGAACACCATCGTGATACCAACTGAAATAGTAGCGTTCTTCTTTTCCTACCGGAGTTACATAACCTGAAAACAGACTCATCGTTTCTTCCGGACATTTATATAACTCCGGAGGCATAGCAACTTCAGGACAAACATCAATAGGAACGCATGGAAGATTCAGTCTTCTGAAACACGTCGTACTACTCACACCCGGAATACCCATTCCTCCATCCTGATTCGTTCCGGCGGCATAATACTCATCCTTGTCGTTAACCATAAAACCGCACCTGTCTGAACGCGCTACATTGACGGCGTTCTTTACAGTATCTCTCTGAGCCATAGTTGTCGAAGTCCCTCCGTTATCGCAATAAAGCATAAATTGAGGTGGTCCGAGACTGCCGGCAGTGTTGTTACATCCCCCCATATAGGGACCCCAAGATACCACATAGCCCTCTTTGGTAACAGTCAATCCATATCCATTGCCTCCAACTATATCCTTTACATCCGTCAGAAAATCTTCACCCGAAATCCTTTTATAGTTACCTGAAGGTACTAACTTTGCATGATTGTGGTCCCAACCGTAAGCGGTGGCGCACTCATAAGCTCCATGTCCCCAGCTCCAGACCATACCATCGACGTCGACAGCAAAGCCGCAGACATCCGCAGCGGCTGCCATCTTGATATTAGTCAGGGGCTGCATGTTGTCTTCCCTCAATATCGGTCGCGCCACATTGCTGTTCGCGCCGGCATAATTTCCGATATAATATACGGTACCTAACCCATTACCGGTCTCATCTACGCAAATATACGCAGTAACATCACCTGCAGTGATATGAATGACGTCCGTCATTCGCGCTCCGCCTTTAATCGTCGGAGCATAGTTGATATAAACAGGGGTAGAAGAGGCAGTAGTAATCCAAGTGCCGCTTGGTCCTCCCCAACCAACTAATTCGCCGGTGTTTAATATGGCAAAACAGGCGGCGTCGGAGGCGGTCACATATTTCACGCCTCCCAGGTACGGATAATTGGGATCATTCGGATTTCCCACGGGATTAGGATTAGGTTCACCTAACGCATTATATCCCGGAGTTTGTCCTTTAAGAATAGGATTAAGATTAGTCACCCAGTCGGTCCCCGATGCCGGAGGTCTACCGCATTGACCGCTACCATTATTTCCTCTGGCATAGACCGTTTTGTAGCATGACAAAGCCACAAAATGGTTGCCCGAACCGCCATTAACTTGCGAAAAAGTTAAGTCTTTCAACGGATTTGCGGGATCTTTAGGAAGAGGTTCTACTTGAGGTGAAGCCGTGCCGGCTCCCCACGTATAAAGTAATCCCCTATTGCAAATAGCAACAGCGCCGCTAAATCCGCCGCCAATAGTCTTACTTTGAGAAAACACGCTTGCCATTGACCCTATCAATAAAATAACTAATGCGTAAAAATGTTTTTTCATACTATAAATGATTATTTTTTAATTTTTAATAGCCCAACTATCACTTTAACCTACAAATGTAAATATAGTTAAATGTTTTTCCAAGTAAAATTCTATGTTCTTTAACATATTTTCGTTAGGTATGCGAATGATTTATGATTTTAGATTCAATGCCATTTAGTTAAGGCGACAAACGCCCTGAAAGGGCATAAGCAACAGCGTAGGGCAACGCCCTACGATTGGATAACCGAGCTAATCCAAGCCCTGAAAGGGCGACAGCCATACCTTTGCTTACGCCCTTTCAGGGCTGAGTATATTCTCGTTTCGTTCCGTAGGGCGTTGCCCTACGCTATTGATGTAAGGCTTTCAGCCTTAACTAAACGAAATTGATTTTAGATTTATGAGGATTTTGAAGAATGATGTAACGAGTTACTCATTTACTGAATATCCCTTTTTCAACAATAAACGATAAGTGACGGAAAATAATCCCGTCACTTATCGTTTATCACTTAATCACTAATCACTAAAATTTCACCACTTCCAACGTACCTTTCTCTACTTGTCCGCTTTGCTTGAAAAGGCGGTAGAAGTAAGTGCCCGGATCGGCAACAGCACCGCGATAGGTACCGTCCCAG
>Ga0123353_10000034_pt1 | contig 148822 bp, 104 predicted proteins | sample TergutLab28metaG_3_FD_92763 | JGI IMG/M metagenome (GOLD analysis project Ga0123353, IMG submission 92763) | Labiotermes labralis P3 segment gut microbial communities from Petit-Saut dam, French Guiana - Lab288 P3 | ecosystem: Host-associated > Arthropoda: Insects > Digestive system > Gut ... | reverse complement strand
TTCTCGTGGCGTAAAAGAACCGCTCGTTCGAGGGAACCGTTCAGCCAATAGCCAATAGCCAGTAGCCAATAGGTATGGAAGGACAAGGGCGAAAAAACAATGAGAGCGGCAACGATGGGTACGCCGTAAAAAAATCGGATCGTGTGAGCAACAACACGCGTTGCCATACCTGATGGCTACTGGCTACTGGCTGAACGGTTCCCTCGAACGAATACCCCCTGTACACCACGAGAACGGAAAGACCCTGGACAAATTGCGGGCGTCCTTGCTTTCGCCGACTCGGCGATTTATACTCCTTCCCCATGCCACAACAAACATGCAAACTCGCTTTGGACGACGGATTGGTATTCACCGGCACCGCCTTTGGCGCGACGGGCACCCGCGAGGGGGAGGTCGTCATCAACACGGCCATGCTCGGCTACGAGGGCATTCTCGCCGACCCCGCCCACGCCGGGCAGATCGTGACGATGACGTATCCACAGATCGGCAACGTCGGTGTCAGCGCCGACGACGCGGACCTGGCCGAGTCGCTGGGCCAGTGCAAACTGTCGGGGTTCATCGTGCGGGACGTCTCGCCCATCGTGAGCAATTTCCGCAAGACGCTGTCGCTGGATGAATTTCTTCAGCGGGCCGGCGTGATCGGCATCACGGGCATCGACACGCGGGCGTTGGCGCGGCATCTGCGAACGCGGCCCGGCGGCAACGGCGTGCTGAGCACCGACATTCTCGACGACACCGAACTGGTCCGCCTCGCCCAGGCCGTGCCGCCCATGGCAGGCCGCGACCTCGTCTCGGCCGTCACGCCGAAAGAGGCCTGCCGCTTCGAGGATCGCGCGGGCCGACCGGCGCCGCTTCCCCGCGAAACCGGCCGGACGTTCCGCGTGGTCGCCGTCGATTGCGGCACCAAACGCTCCGTGCTGCGGAATCTCGTCGATGCCGGCTGCGACGTCCACGTCGTGCCCGCGTCGGCCTCCGCGGAGGAAATCCTCGCCCACAACCCCGAAGGCGTGTTCGTCTCCAACGGCCCCGGCGATCCTGCCGCCGTCACCGCCACGGTGCAAACGCTCCGCGACCTGCTCGGTCGCGTGCCGATGTTCGGCCTGGGGCTTGGCCAACTCCTGCTCGCGTTGGCGATGGGAGGCCGCACGTTCGCACTGCCGCTGGGCCATCGCGGTGGGAATCTGCCGGTGCGAAACCAGGGCACCGGCACGGTGGAGATTACGTCGCAGGATCACGGCTTTGCCGCCGATTCCGCCAGCCTCGCCGCCGCCGGCGCGACCGTCACGCACGTCAACCTCAACGACCAGACGGTCGAAGGCTTCACGCACCGCGACAAGGCCGCCTTCGGCGTGCAATACCTCCCCGACGCCGCACCAGGCCCGCACGACGCGACGTACTTCTTCGACTGCTTCCGCGCGATAATGGCAACCGGGCAGGCCCCGACGGCCGAATCCATGCACGCCGCCCAGGAACAACTGCGAATAGCACACGACGAAGCCAACCGAAGCGCGCGATAAACAGGAGGGCGACATGGCGATTCCTTTGGGCGCAATCAGCGATCTGTTGAGTTTGGAAAACCTGTTCCTCGGCTGCGCCATCGTGGGCGGCGGATTGTTTATCATACGCTCGATCATGATGGTAATCGGGATCGGTGACTCGGATCACGGCGACGCCGGCGACGCGCCCGACAGCGAAGGCTCGCCCGTGGCCGCGTTCAAGCTGATCACCATTCACGGCCTGACCGCGTTCCTGCTGATGTTCGGCCTGGTGGGCTACGTGATGCTGCGCAACGACCCCGAGTCGTCATGGCCGGCGGGCATCATGGCGGCGCTGGCGGGCGTGGTCACGATGGTCGTCCTCGCGAAAATCTTTCACTCCTCACGAAAATTACAAAGCGACGGAACGATTTACCCCAAAGATATCGTCGGCGTGGAAGGCTCGGTGTACCTGGTCATTCGCCCCGGCGAAATCGGCAAGGTGCAGTTGACCGTCCGCAACGCGATGAAAGTGTTCGACGCGCGGGCGAAAGACCCGGCCACGGAAATCAAAACCGGCGGCAGAGTCAAAGTCGTCGAGGTCGGCGACGTGTTGATCGTCGAACCGGTAGACGAGTCACCAGCCACCCCGTAAGAGACATCGCCTACAGTGCCTGGATTTCCGTGATTTTTTCCACGATATCGTTGTCGAACGCGCCCTTGTTCGCGGCGGCGAGATTCTCGACCAAATGGGAAACCTCCCTCGCGCCCGGAATGTGAACGTGGATGTCGGACAACGATAATATATATCGTATGGTCAGTTCGGGCATGGACACACCGATGTCGTCGGCCAGATCGTACAAGGCGAGTAGCTTGCGGTGCATCGTCAGGGTATCCTGGCTGGGTTGATCGGGGCCTTGCAACAACGGTTTGAGGGCCTGGCGGTCTTTTTGGAGAAGGTACGGATTGTTCTGTCCAAAACATCCGCCGACGACCAGGCCGACATGATGTTTCCTCGCCGCGGGCACCAGTTCGTCGAACATCGGTTTTTTCAGCAGTGTCACGCCGCCGGCGGACAGTGCCACGTCGATCCGCCCCGTATTCACCAGCCGCGCGAGGATCCGCGTGTTCCAGCAGCCGACACCGATGTGTCCGATCACGCCTTCTTTCTTCAGTTCCTCTAAAACCGACAACGCCACGCTGTCGCCCGTGTCATAATTAAATCCCCACCAGTCATTTATCGCGGGTTCGTGAATCATGAGGATTTCGACGAAATCCCGGCGAAGCAGCCACAGGCTGTGCTTGATTGCCCGGTTGATTTCAACCACGTCGCCGTATGCGCCCATGCCGCGGCTTCGCGAAACCGTCCGATCGTGAAGGTAGCCAAGCTTCGTTGAGATAATCGTTTTTTTTCCTGGATGGCCGGCCAGTCCTCTGCCAACGATTTCCTCGCTTTCCCCGAATCCATACATCGGCGCCGTGTCGAAAAAGTTCATGTCCGACCGCATCGCGACATCCATGATCTCCCGCGACGCATCCGGCCTGACCCCGAACTCGCCGGTGAACTGATAACAGCCCAATCCCAGCGCGCCAACGATATACCCTGTCCGACCTAGTTGATTCATTTTCATTTTGCACGCTATCCTTTTTCCACAGCCGGGGCCGCTACCTCATGGGAACACGCCCATACCGTCCAGCGTACCGCCCACCTCCCGCCACGACAAGGGGAAGCTCCGGCGCCATGCATTCGCGTGAAGAAATAAGACGCGGATGCCCAGGCCAGGAACATAGCGTGTTGAATGGACAGGAGGCGGTATGGTACGATGCCTGGATATGATTTTTAACCGAGTGGCAAGCATCGTATGAAAATATTGTTCTGTATCTATAAAGAAGCCCGGAAGTATTGGGGATACATCGCGTTTTCCGCGGTGACTCTGCTGCTGATCACCGCGTCCAGCCTGCTGGTGCCGCGCATGGTGCAGGCGATGATTGCGGTGCTGGAGCGGGACGATGTCTCGGCGGCACATCTGCCGGAAATCTATACCATCGCCGTCGTGCTGCTGGTCATTTTTGTGGTACAGACTCTGCTGCGGTTTCTGAACAGTTATATCGGCCATCTTGGCGCGTGGCGATTCGTCTCGGACATCCGAACGAAGGTGTATGATCATTTGCAGCGGCTGTCCATTTCCTATTATCATAATAAACAAACGGGGCAGCTCATGTCGCGGGTGGTCAATGATACCGGTTCTTTCGAGACGCTGATCGCCCACGCCATTCCCGATCTTGTGGGCGCGATCCTCATGTTTATCGGCGTGACGATGATCTTGTTCACCACGAACGTGACGCTGGCCCTGCTGACCTGCATCCCCATTCCGTTTATTCTATTGTTGTCGCCGTTTTTCAAAAAAATCCGTGACCAGCACAGAAAAGCGCAGGTCCATATCGCGGAATTGAACGCGAGCCTTCAGGACAACTTTTCCGGGATCAAGGAAATACAGATTTTCGACCGGCAGAATCATGAGCGGGACCGGGTGGAGGCGAATTCCCAGAAGCATGCGAAGTCGCTTCTGAAAGCCCTTTTGTACTCGGCGATCATTCATCCGTCGATCGGCTTTTTTACGTCGTTGGGCACGGTCATCGTTGTGGGCGTGGGCGGCTATCTGGCGTTGTCGGGCGGGCAGCAGGATCTTAAGATCAGCGAGATTGTCGGCTTTGTCCTGTACCTGGGCATGTTTTATGGACCGGTGGCCCAGTTGTCGCGCATTGTCGAGGATATGCAGGCGGGCATTGCGGGCGGGGAGCGTGTCTTCGAAGTGTTGAACACGAAGTCGGATATCAAGGACAGCCCCACAGCCAGGGACGTGGATCTGCTGGAGGGCAGGATTACGGTGGAGGATTTGTCGTTTTCCTATACCGGCGGCGCCGTGGTGCTGGACAACATCCGTTTTGAGGTCCCGCCGAAAAAGATGTATGCCCTGGTCGGGCCGACCGGCGTGGGCAAAACCACACTGGTGGCGCTGCTGTCGCGGTTTTACGATCCCACCGCGGGCAGGATACGGATCGACGGCATCGACGTGAGGGAGATGAAACTTGAAGGCCTGCGCAAAAACATCAGCGTGGTGTTGCAGGATGTGTTTCTGTTCAACGCCACGATCAAAGAAAACATCATGTACGGAAATCCCGCCGCCACGATTGGCGAAGTGGAGACCGCCGCCCGGATGGCGTGCATTCATGATTTTATTGTGTCGCTCCCCGACGGTTACGAAACAGTAGTCGGAGAACGCGGCGTGCGGCTGTCCGGCGGGCAGAAGCAGCGCATGTCCATCGCGCGGAGTTTGCTCTGCCGTTCGTCGATCCTGATGCTGGACGAAGCCACCAGCGCCGTCGACACCGAAACCGAACGGGAGATCCAACGTGCGATCCAGCAAATCATCGGTTCGCGCACCATGATTGTCATCGCCCACAGGCTTTCCACCGTCAAGAAGGCCGATTGCATTCTGGTGTTGCAAAACGGAAAGATTGTGGAGCAAGGCCGTCACGCCGATCTGATGCAAACCGGCGGCCTGTACCAGCACCTGGTGGAAATACAGAGTATAAAAGAATAGGTTTTATGTTCCCTGATTGTTCTCTTGTTTGCCGCGACTGTTGTTGGTAGTTGGTTTTATTTTCACCGTGGCGGCGGCGGTTTCGGTGGTGGCGCGTAGCCAGAGTGGGCTTGTGGCTGGTTGCGGCAGGGGGGCGATGAGGTCGGCGAGGTCGAAGGTGGCTTTGCCGTTCTGTAGTTCGACGCGGGTTTGGTGGAGGATGTAGGTGTTGGCGGCGCGGTAGCGGGCCATGGCGGCGGCTTCGTCCTCGGGCATGTCGGTCGGCGCGACGCGGGCCATGCGGTCGCCCAGCAGTTCCAGCGTGACGTGCGATTGGCCGGGGGCGGTGATTTCTGTTCGGTTTTCGGCGGGGATAAGCGTGAGCGTTATGCCGTCGGCGGGATGTCGCAACTTCATGGCGGGGTCGCCCAGCAGGTTGTAGTGTTCGACGACGTCCTGCCGCATCCGGGGCAGGTTTTCTTTGCCCTGAACGAGCGAGGCGGCGAGGTCGGCTTTGAACGTGACGGCCGACGATTTGTGCGCGAGCACGTCGGCCTTGGCGAGCGTGAGAGCGTTGCCGATCGTTTCGGAGCGGAAGAAATGCGTCGCCATCGCGTTGGCCAGCAGCGTGTTCGCGTACGGCTGCGTGATTCGCGAGCCGCCGATGAACGCCACCGGGCCTCCGGGGGCTTTGAGCAGCGTTTCGCCGAGGCAATCGCCGTCGCGGTCGAATCGGCCTGTCGAGCAGGCGAGGACGACCATTACCGGCGGGCCTGTGCGGGCGTCGAGCCGTTCGGCGTCGTGGCTGGTGAGGATTGAAAACCACTGTTCCCGCCAGCGGATCGTGTCCACGGCGGTCGGCGAGCCGTGCCCGATGAAGACGTAAAACAGACAGCCGCGATTGAACATGTCGATGGCGTTGTCGTTGAATTTCGGCGGATACGGGCAGAAATTCGACGTCGGGGCGGAGTAGGCGACCTCGGTGTCGTACAGCGGCGGCATGGCCGAGACGATCTGACCGAACTGATCCTCAAGCATGCGGTCCACGGCCTGCCCGTAGCCGCCGACGCTGGCGACGAAATGTACCCGCCGTTGCCAAGGCCCCGGCGGGATCGCCGTCTCGTAGTCGATGATTTTGCGAACCATACCGGCCAATTCGTCCAGCGAACCCGCCGGCAGCCGCCCGACACGGCGAGTGTAGGACGTCGCCGGATCCTCCACCACATCGTTGCGTGTGTGGTGGAGCGCGTAGTCGAAGTCGGTCGCGATGTCGCGGTCGGCGCCGGTGAACGACGTGCTGACGACGAATCGGCCTGGTTTGACGACCGGCGGAACGCTGTCGGCGCCGCCGACCAGCAGGAGATATTGCGGTGCGGGTTCGGGCCAGGTTGTGTCCGCCAGCACCAGCAGGGTGTCGATGGAGCCCAGTTCTCGCACGTCGCTCATGCGGGCGACGCCCACGCTCAAGCCGTCCGCCCGACGGTGCGCCACGAGAGGCCCGACGGCTTCGACCAGATCATCCGCCGCGATGACGAGATAATCGACCTGCCAAGCCCGACGGAAATCCGTCAGCACCGCATCCGCCGACGGTGATATCATGTCCACGCCCGCCGCGGACATACCCGCGTCCGAAGGCGTCGTCACAGGCCCGGCCACGGGGTCCGCATTCCGCCGACACCCCATGACGCCGATCGCCGCGATCACACAAATTACCCCAATCAGCCATGTGTGTTTCATAGAGTTCAGTATGCCGTAATGGCGGGGCAATCACATCAAAATTCCCTGTTTTTCGCGAAAAGGACCATGAACCGCTCTAACGTTTTTTCTTTTCCGGTGTCGATCATGGTGATACGCTACATGTGGCGACGAACGAAGGAGACATCACAATGATCGCGATCATGCGTTTGCGGACGGGTTTTACGAAGGCGGCAATGCTGGTGTTGGCCCTGTGCGTTGCCATGGCGAGCGACGGCGTGGCGCAGGATAAGGCCTCGAAACCCGACGCCAAGTCCGGCGACGCGTCGGACGGCAAGGGGGCGAAGGCGACGTTTGTTTTGCGGCGCCATGAGATGAAGGATCCGCTGGCGAACAACATGGTGTCGCACACGATCCTGGTGCCCAAGGGCTGGAAGCTCGAAGGCGGCGCGTGGTATCCGAATCTGGAGCGGCGGTTGTTTCGGATGAACCCCAGCCGGGACATCAAGGTGACGTCGCCGGAGGGCGTGGAACTTCATTATTACCCGATCATCACGGCGGTGGATTACTTCCCGGAACCTGGCAGCCCCATGCAGCGGCCTAAGGAAGGCATGACCGACGACGGGCTGCCGGTGATTTACATGCCGACCACGCTGGCCGCGTGGAAAAAACGCCTGGTGGAGGTCAACCTGCCGGCGGTGTATCCGAAGGGAAAGAAATTCACGATCAAGGAGGCGGCCGTGGAGAAGGAGCATACGGCGGCGATTCGCAAGCTCCTGGTGGACCCGATGAATCAGCAGTTTGCGCAGCAGGTGCAGATGATGCCCGGTTTCGGCTCGAAGGCGGACGGCGTGGTGTGGACGGCGACCGTTCAGTTCGAGGAGGGTGGCAAGAAGTGGGACGTGCACATCTACACGGCGGCGACGTGGATCCTGAACGGCTTTGGAACGGATATACGATGCACGAAAATGACCTGGTCGACGGTGCAGGATTTTTCCGTCAAGGTGCCGGCGGGGGAGTTTGACGAATGGTCGCCGATTCTTTCGCTGGTGTTCAACTCGACGCGGGTGACGCCAGAGTGGGATCTGTATGTGTTGAAGATCATTATGAAACGGGCTGGCAAAGATATCGAGCATGCCGGGGAACTGAGCAAAATCATCCAGGAAAACGGCGAGCACAACCGGAAAATTCAGCGGGAGATGCACGAGAACCGCATGGCTTCGAAGGACCGGATCAGTGACGGGACGTCCAAGATGATCCGCGGCGTGGAGGATTACCGGGTGCCCGGCAGCAAGGCAACGGTGGAACTGACGCCCTACTACCGTCATGTGTTCACGAACAACAAAGGCGAATACATTTTCTCCAACGACAGCACGTACAATCCCAACGCGGACAGGGCGGTCAACAAGGAAGACTGGAAGGCGATGGAGCAGGTGAAGCGGAAGTGACCATCAGGCTGTAGGCTGTAGGCGCGATGGTTGGCGTATGTTGGTCTTGTCATGCAGGGCAATCGCATTCTCGTGACGCGGGCATCTTGCCCGCGTGTCTCGCGGGCGTCCCGCCCGCGTCCGGAGGTGAAACGCCTTGGTTTTTGCCTGATATCAGCCGTGTAGAACAGTCCGCGAGGGCAAGATGCCCTCGCCACACGCGGGCGAGACGCCCGCGTCACGAGAATGCGATGGCCCTGTCTTGTCATGCGGATGTGTTGACAAACCCTACATAAGCCGACTATCGCGCCTACAGCCTTCAGCCTTCGGTTTACAGCCTGCTTCAGTCAAACCACTTCAGCCGGTCGCCGTAGACGTGGTAGGTCAGGCCCAGGATTCTGCCGACGACCATGGCGCTGTACAGGCTGAAAAATCCGCCGATGGTGTAGGCGAACGCCAGGCCCAGGAGTTCGCCGAACGCCGCGGTGACGGCCACTTGCAGGCCCGTTTCGACCAGTTGGAACAACACCAGAACGACCGCCAGAATGGCGACGACCAGCAGGTACGGCGCGCCGAGGCGCATGATGGCGGGCAGTACGCGTTGCGGGCCTGCCGCCGCAACGCTGTCCCACAAACTCACCGCCAGCATGGCCATCGGAAGATAGGCCGCACCAACCACCAGCAGGATGGCCGTGCCCAGCGGAGACAGAGCGATCATCGGCGGTTTGTCCGCTACATCGGCAGACACGTTCATGATGAACAGGATGGTCAGTGGGAGAAACGCGATGAACATGCACCCGATCCAGCGGAAAAACGGGACGAAGATGTCCTCGTAGAGATGGTGCACGTCGGGCCAGTCGGGCGGCTCGGGGTCGCCGCTGGCGGACGTGTTGACGATTTTCATCAGGTAGCTGGCGAGATACCCCATGACGCCGATGGCCACGATCAAGGAGAAAATGCTGGGGATACATTGGGCCAGGCCCAGGAACATGAACAGGACCGTGCCGCCCAGGAGGATAAAGAGTCCCCGTCCTCGGAAGGGATAGGCGGCCGCCGTCAGGAATTCCTCCGGGTTCCCGCTGCCGGGTTTGGCATGGCGGGATGGGTAGGCCGGCAGATTCTCCTGTCCTGGCAGCGGCGGCTGACCGGGCTGGCCGCCGGGCATGGGTGGCGGCCCATCACCCACGAAGGGCGAAGGCGGCGGGGGCGGCGGCGTGCCGGGGAGATACACGTGTTGACTTCGGCTGGTCGGTTGACTGGGACTCATCGGCCCAGGCGGAGGCGCCTGCCTGGCCGGCGGGACTTGCGACGAACGCGCCGGTTGGACCTGCTGGAACTGGTCGTCGCGTTGGCCTGGCTTTCTCAGCCGACCGCCGCAATACGGGCACGGCTGAGGCCCGACGGGCGCGCCGATGACGATCTCGGCCAAACACGGATCGCACAGCGTGGCTTCGCACTCGGGACAGTACCACGAGGCCTCGCGGCCCGCATGTTTCATACACTCATATTTCGGATCCATGACCACTCCACGAAAACCGCGATCGGTTTGGGCCGAGAATCACGCGGGGAAAACAGAACGATATGTATCTATCGGCAGATTCGCGGCGTGGGGTGATCCTGGAGTGGGAGAAATGGAGCGGTAGAAAAGGAGTGCGGGTGTGACTAGATTTCTTACATGATGAGAAGTGTCTGATTTTTTCATGGAAAATAACCGATCGACCTTCTCGGCCCCGCGTGGCAGTCGCCAGGCCACATCCCCAACGGGGCGTCTTGGGTAGCCCAGGGTGAGCGGTACGCCGCTCACCCTGGGCTACCCAAGACGCCCCGTTGGGGCTATGTGCCGACGACTTCCGCGCGAGGCCGGGGAGGTCGATCGGTTGTTTTCTTCGGAAAACCAGGAAACAAAGGGGATTCGGCATCCGGGACATGGAGTACCGGACGCCGAATCCCGTGAACATCGTTTACTTCTTTTTCGGTACCATCGGGTTTTCCACGAAATCGCCGCCGCGGCACCATTTGAGGTAGTTGAGGCCGTGGACCTGGCCGGTCATTTCGAGGTCCTTGCAGTAGACCGGATCGTGCCAGCCTTCGATGTCGATGGAGCCTTCAAAGTCCGCCTGGCGGAGGATGGTGATGATGTCGCGCCAGTTGCTGTCGCCGAACCCCGGCGTGCGGTGGAACACGAACGGCTTGGGCCCGTAGATGCCGTGCTCGCGGATGACGTCCCAGCAGATCGTCGCGTCCTTGCCGTGGAGGCAGAAGATGCGGTCGACCCACTTGCGAAGCTGCGGGATCGGGTCGATCAGGGCGTACATCTGGTGGCAGGGTTCCCACTGAAGGCCCATGTTCGGCGCGTGGTCGACGGCGTCGAGCATGAGTTTCCAGCCGTCGGGGGTCTGGGCCATGTTGAAGTCGCCTTTTTTCCAGTCGCCGCCCATTTGGCAGTTTTCGAAGGCCAGGCGGACGCCCTTGTCGGCGGCGCGTTTGAGCAGCGGGCCGAACACTTTCGCGAAGCGGTCGACGCTCTGGTCGATGGGGACGTCGACGACGCGTCCGGCGAAGCCGGTGATGATCATCTTGTCGCCGAACAGGCTGGCGGCGTCGATGAGTTTTTTCCAGCCGTCGCGGGTTTTGGCGGCTTCGTCGTCGGTGTGCAGCGGATTGCCGAACATACTCAGCGTACTGATCACCGCGCCGCTGTCGCCGATGGCCGCCTTGACGTCTTTGGCGATCTGCTTGAGGTCGCTATCGCCCAGCGACCGCCACCACGACAGCGAATACGACTCAAACCCGTGCGGTGCAATCTGCCGGATGTAATTGGCATAATCGCCCGTCACCATCGTGCCGATACGAATCTTTTCCTTGAACATGTTGTCCTTTCTTTGTTCGGTTGGAAAATTGGTTTTTGTAAAAGGCTGTGGACTGTAGGCTGTAGGCGCGTCAGCCGTATGCGTAAAACTGCTTTCAGCGGCTTGCCTCTTTGCGTTGTAGAACGTTATGGACAAAAGGACGCTTTGTCGTTCACAACCTTCTACGAGCACAAAGAGGCAAGCCATCGCGAAACGTTTTGCGTCTACGGCCGCCGCGCCTACAGCCTACACCATAGCCTACAGCCTGTTTTATCTCACGTCCAGTCTTGTCCCGTCGATTAACTGTTTCGCCACATGCCCGTTGGCGTAGTGGCGGACGACGCCGGCGCGGCCATGGAAGGCCACGGAATCATCCTCGTACGTGAACGGGAACGCGGCCAGCAGGATCGTGTCGCGGTAGGGGCCTTCGACGCCGGGGCCGTTGCCCTCGACCATCGCGACGCGGCCGCTCGCGAGACGCTGCGTCACGCGGATCTCCTGGCCTGCCTTCAGCGGGGCCACCAGCACGCGCCAGTCGGCTTCTTTGTTCTGGGCCGTGCTGATGTGTTTCATCACGCTCCACTCGCCGGGGACGATCGTCGGCGCGACGGGTGAGACGAATTCGGCCAGCAGATCCACGCCGTAGAGACCGGCGAACCGCGCCCGCGCGCCGTCGACGTGCACGGCGGACGATTCGGCGTGCAGCCACCATTTGTGGACGCGCGAGCCGCACCGCGGAATGCTGTCGAAGACGAACATGTAGTGCGGCTTGACGAAGAGCAGGAAGCGGCGGTACTCGATCTCCGCGGGGATCATGTCCCAGTACGGCAGGTCGGGGTCGCGCAGGTTGTTGGCGGAGAGGTTGGCCACCAGCAGGTCCGCCAGCGGGCCCGAGGTCCACGATTCGTGCGGGCGGGTCAGTTCCACGCCGAGATAACCGTTGTTTTTGTTGTCGAACTCGACGCAGTTGTGGTTCCGCGTCGCGGTGCAGCCGACCTGCCTGCCCTCGTGACGCGTGTTGTACCCGAAGTCGCCCGCGACGCTCTTGCCGTACGCCCAGATCGTGAAGCCGCCCTCGTCGAAATCGTTGTGATGCGTGGCCGTGCCGCACTTGGTGAGGAACATCACTTCGTCGGGCGTCTCGGGATTGCCGCGGTTGACGGCGAAGGTGCCCGTCAGCAGCTCGCTGCGGAGGTCGAGTTTTTCGCAGCCGGGCAGCGACGGATCGGCCAACAGGAGGAACGTCAGGTCGTTGTACGAATTCGACGTCGGTCGGCCTGCGCGTCGCCAGGTGGTCATGCAGCGGGCCGAGAACGCCGGGTCGCTGTCGCGATAGATCGCCGCCGCGACGGCCAACTCGCACGGCAGCGTCATGTCGCTACAGTTGACGGCGGAGTTTCCCTGGCCGGCGAGCATGGCGACTTTTTCGGGGCAGGGGTCCAGATATCGCCACGGGTAAGCGTAAACTCCCTTGCCCGCCCGCGTGGGTTCCACCAGCGGTGTCTGCACGCGGGTGAACCACTCGAACTGGTTCCGCAACCGCGGATGTTGGAAGAAGTCCCGCTCGCCGTGGACCCGCCGCAGCGACAGCGCGAGCTGGTGCGTCATCGTCAGCGAATGCGAATGGTAGTTGGGGCTTTCGCAGTACGAGCCGCTGTCGTAGTAGTGCACTTCCAGTTGGCGGTCGAGCAGTTCGGCGGACTCGCGTCGCCACGCGGCGGCCTGCGGGTGCGTGCGGAAACAGCAGCCCATCATGCCGAAGGTGGTGTAGTATTCGGTTTCGAAATTGGGGGGGCAGATGGCGTCGCCGATGGTTTGTCCCAGGCCTTGATACCAGTTGTTGGGATCGTTGAAATCCGCGAGATTCCATTGTTTCGGGAAGAATTCGGGGTCGTTCATGCAGTAGGCCAGGAAGGCGAAGGCCCGGCGGAGGAATCGGTCGGCGTGGGCGTCGATGAATCCGCCGGCGTGCAGGACGTCGTAGGTTTGCAGCCAGAGTTTCATGACGCGGCCGTCGAAGATGATCAGCGAGTGGATCATGCCGTGCGTCCAGACGCGGTCGTAAAGGCCTTTGACTTCGGCGTGGAGTTTGGTGGCGGCCTGGCGGGCGAATTCGTCGTCGCCGAGGGCGATCCAGACGGTGGCATGGCCTGAAGCGCCGGACGCGCCGCCGACGGCCCAGTTGACGGGCATGGGCGAGAGTTCGTTGAGGACATTGGGGGGCGGGGTGAAGTCGCCTCGGATGGCGCGGGCCCAGTCCTCGTACGCTCGGCGGAGGGTCGGGTCCGCCCCGACGCGGGCACGGGCCTGGGCGATGCTGTCGGCGCCGCTTTGAAGGAACGGACGCTGCGGTTCGGCGGAGGCGTCCCAGTCGAGCGTCCAGCCGAGGACTTTCGACAGCGGCAGCGCGCCGTATCGCGTTTTGATGGCGGCGAGATTCACCTGCCCGGTGGGCGTCTCCATGGTGATGTTGTCGGCCGCCCGGCCACAGGTGAGGGCGTAGACTTTCGTGCCGCCCCGCAGCGGCGTTTCGAACGCCATCGCGCCGGTCGACGGGTGGCAGCGCAGGTGGACGCGGTTGACGCTGAGGTGGTTCCAGCGGGCGCTGTCGAGTTGGACGATGCCGACCAGCGGCTCGCCGCCGTCGCGCCACAGGCCGATCCACGACAGGCCCATCTGGTCGTGCCCGCTGTGGAAGTCGACGATCGCGAGCGTTTCGTCGCGAGCGTAATCCAGTTCGCGGATGGAGACGCCGCGGTGGGTTTTGACGCCACAGGTGAACATACGGTCGGGCGCAAGGCCTGGCGCGGCGTTGAAGACGCTGGTCAGGTCGCTGTCGTAGCTGGAGGTTTCGTCGATGCGGACGAGTTCGTCGCCGGCGTAGAACGTGCAGCCGAAGGTGGCCAGTTTCACGCGCTCGTAGTGCAGCGTGGTGGTCCATTGGACGAAGAGCGGTCCGGTGTGGGTGAACGTGGTGGTGATAATGACGTCGCGGCTGGCGCGGACGCGGCCTTGACCGAGCCACGGGCCGTCGGCGAATTTCATGGCCAGCACGGGGCCTGGCGCGTCGGCGGCGGGATAGATGCCGCTGGCCGGCACGCGAATGGCCAATTGGCCGTTGGAGATTTCCCACGGGAGTCCGATGTATTTCGGCGGCGTGACGGCCAGGCGGTCGCGATACGCCGCCGACGTGCCTGGCGCGAGCGTCAGCGTGAGGGCCTGGTCGGGCGCGACGCTCAGCCGCGTCCACGCGCGGCACGAAGCGAGCGTGCCGTCGGCGTGGAGTGTCACGTCGGTGAGCTGCGTCGGCAAGGCCTTGCCGTCGGCGAACAGCGCCAGCGCGGCATCGCCCGCCTGCTCGCCCGGCGAGAACGTCGCGTCGAACGAAAGCAGTTCATCATCCCAGGCCCTGCCGACCGGCTCGCGAACGAGAAACGTGTTGTTCATGGGGACGGGTTTCCTTTTTGAGGTGTTGTACGGTTTTCGAGGAAAAGCCACAAGCCACAAGCCACGAGGTATTCGAGATTCGGTTGCTAAATTTGCGGTACGCATGTTTGCGGAAATCGGTTGGTTATCGTTCATTTCCGCCGACGACGTTCCTTACCTTGTGGCTAGTGGCTTGTGGTTGCCGTTTACAACGGCGGCAGGTCGGGGTTTCGTCTGCCTTTGTTGATGAGCTTGAGGGTTTCCTGGGGTGCGGCGAGGCGTTCTTCGACGTTGACGACGGCGTGGGCGTACATGGGGCGTTGGCGGTCGAGGTTCGGCAGGCCGTGGAAGATCGCCGGCACTTCGCCCATGGGCGTGACGATCATGCCGTGGCCCATGTGGTAAAGCCGCCGCCCGTCGTAGCCGCACATGTTTACCGCGGCCAGCGCCCGCCCGTGACGGATGCAGTCGTTGATCGCGTTGATCGGCGGGCAGAACGTCAGCTCCAGCCATTTGAGATAGGTGTCTCGCCCCGCCTGCGTGTGGAGTTCTTTCGTGGTGACGCGGTCGGGCCGGAAGCCGCCCGCGCCGGCGGGATTGAACTGCACCTCCACGCCGTTGAACGCGAGCGTGCCGCTGAGATTTTGCAGACCTCCGTCGGCGCAGATCGTGATCGCGCACCGCACGTCGTTGATTTCGAAATAATTCAGCAGCGGCCCGGTGATGGGTTGACCAATCTCGTCCTCCTCGCTCTGATACGTCAGCGGCCCTGGCGCGTCGAGCGGTTGTTCGTTCCGCGTCACGCGGTTTTTGCGCTGGACGAGAAACGAACCGTCGGGCCTGACCACGTAGTGCGCGAGATATCGCTTGGTGCCGGCCGCCTCCACGAACCCCACCAGCAGCGTGACGCGCGTTTCCTTCGCGGTGGCCGCCAGCACGCGGTAGATCGGCCCGTCGCCGGCAGGCTCGGCGGTGGCGAGCACGTCGTCGTACCCACCGTATCCGCTGGCGGACAGTTCGGGCGTCAGCAGGACGTCGGCTTTGTCGTCTTTGGCCCGTCGGGCAAAGGCGATGATTTGCTGGAGGTTGGCTCCCACGTCAGCGGGCTTGCTCATCGTTGACGCGATGGCGATATGGATGGTTTTCATAGCCCTATTGTACGGAAATCGGCGGTATTGGGAAGCCCCCAAAACGGCGGAGCAGGGCGATCGTACGTGCATGATCCGGTTTTTCTCATGACCTTCATGCTCGGCTTGTCTGGCCGCAGGCCCTGCCAGTTTGCGTTGTAAATCGCTGTGAGTGACAGAACACTTCGGTTGTCACAATGATCGACAACGCAAACTGGCAGGGCCTGCGGCCAGACAAGCTTGAATACGAATCCTGCGTGAAAAAGAGGAATGTACATGCGATGACCCTGACGGCGGAGAGCAGTCGAAAAACGGTTTCTCCGCGCAGCATCACACGGAAAGGCGCTGTGTGGATGCGACGATTCGCGCGTCAGGCGCTTTCGGAGTGGTTTTTCTTTTTCTGCGCGAGCGACTCGACGCCGTGGCCGGGTTGTCCCTTGGCCTGGGCGGCCTGGTCTTCGCGTTTGATGGCGTCGTACACTTCCTTGCGATGGACGGGCACGTGGGCCGGGGCGTTGATGCCCAGGCGGACCTTTTCGCCTCGAATGTCGACGACCGTAATCTCGATGTCGTCGCCGATCATGATCGTTTCGTCACGTTGTCTGGACAGCACAAGCATCCGCGGTTCCTTCCTTGGAGGCCTCGGCGGGACTCACACGTCCTCGCCTGGCAGCCTGACCTGCTTTGTATATCGGATATTCGTCAAGGAAAGGTTAGCTTTGTTTATAGAAACTGCACACCTCTCCTCCACCAGTCATCCACAATTGCACGGATTGAACGGTTGGCCGCGTCGTCGCGGGGGTTATCGCTTCGCCCGGCGACGCAGCAGCGCCATCGCGCCGACGCCCAGCAGGCTCAGCGTCATCGGCTCGGGAACGGGCGTCGCCATCGCGAGAGGGGACGGGCCGTCCTGGATCGCAAAGGAGGCGTCGCCGACGAAGGCAAAGCCAGCCTGATCGAACAGATGGAAATTGAACAGGGCAGGATCATACTCGATGATGTCGAAGCAGAGGGTATCCAGGACCGTGCCTTCAAACACGAGGAGTTCGCCCTCGGGGGCATCGGATGCGGCGACTTCTTCGGCCACGGCCTCTTCGACGGCCTCCTCGACCGCCACAGCGCAGGTCGTTTCCAGCGGCTGTATGCCGTGCGCGACAGGCCTGTCGCTGTGGGCCATTCGCTGTGTGGCGGCCACGGCCATGAGCACGGTGACGAAGCCAACGGTCAGGTATGCGACGTGTGAACGTTTCATTTTCGGTTCTCCTTTGCCCCGAAAAGGCTGGCGGGGCGGCCAATTCGTCAGGAACGTGTCCTGACGCGACGTGAAATTCCCCCGCTATTCACCGTGTGAATGCCCGTGCCGATCCGGCACAATTTCCTGTCCCAACATGGGGTGCATCGGCGATTTTTCGAGGCGAGTGAGGTAAAACCCGAGATTTTTTTGCTTTTCGTGGAAACGTTATTTGAGGCAGGACGAACGCATTTTCGCGACGTGTGAGCGAATGCGTACGGTTTGTTCGAGGGGGTGTTTTCGTTGACTCGTTGATTCGTTGACTCGTGACTGGCTTGACGAATCAACGAATCAACGAAAATATTCCCTCGAACAAATGGCATGCGTTCACCGTCGAATCACGAGAATGCCTTTGTCCCGATGGCATCCTAGAATGATGTATAGATAGGTTGTGGGTGTTTTTATGATGTCCGTGCGTGGAAAATCCGGCGTGGTGTTGGGTAGGGCGTCGCGGGTTGGTATTAAGAAAGGTCGTCGGAATGGCCGATTGAAAGGTACACATGGGTCCGGCAAGATGGTAAACTCCGGTTTATACGGGCGCGGGCGGTATTTGCATCGGGAGAGCGAGGCGTCCGAACGAGTCGGGGGGCAACAGACACGAGGTGCCGCATGAATCGCCAGGCAGGATGGATCGTCGCGTTGGCGTGCATAGTGACTTGCGCCGCGGCGGGTCAGGTTCGGCAGTTGCCGACCGGCCAGGCGCTGGATCGGAATATGCAGATCGGCAGCGGCGGATACAATCACGTCGTTGGCGGGTCTGGCGGGGTGAACGCGCAGTTGATCGCGACCAATCAAGTGACAGGGTTGGCGGGGTTCAGCGGCGTGACGCTGGTGGCGCCGAATCAGTTGCGGATCACGCCGCCGTCGGCGTATTTGGACACGTTTTTGCGTCAGTCGGTGGGGGTGGGGCAGGCGATCACGCACACGGCCCATTCGTCGACGGCGTTTTATTCGGAAGCCCGGACCGTATTCGACGTGCCTCGCAGCGGTGGTGCCGGGTTGCCGGCGTCGTACACGGTGGCAGGCGGGTCGGCCGGCGCGAGCGTGATCGAACGCGCGTACTCCGACGCCCGAAGACAATTCGATGCCGTGCTGCCGCAGGCCATCCAGGCCGGCCGGCAGGAGCCGCTGCCGCAGCAGGCGGTTTTCCGCCCGGAGCCGGTCGTCCCGCCCCATGCGGCCTTCACGGCCGTCACGACGGAGCAGCGCCAGCGGGAGACCCTCGCCCGCGAATTGCTCGAAGCGCAGAACGCCCTCCGCGGCGTCAACGAGTCCGCCACCGACGTGCCGCCAGGCCCGAACGCCGGCGGAGAAAAAACCCTTGGCGACGCGACGGGTGAACTGGCCGCCAGCACGCGAGGCGGACAGATGGTGCCCACCAGGGGGCAGGATGTGTTTGTCGATATCCTGATGGCCATGAAGAGCGAGCGGGAAAACGCCACGATTCCCGGAAGAAATCCGGGCGAGCCGTCGATCGAACTGGCGCCGGTCAAGCCGCGCGAGCCCGGCGAGTCGCCCGTGGACGTGGAGGACCACACGGTGGTCATCCGCGGGCTGGCGGGGGCAAGTCAGGACATGTTCAACCAGCACATGGTCCGCGGCCAGACGGCCATGCGGGCGGGGCGGTATTATGAAGCGGCCAAAAACTTCGAAGTGGCGGTGGTGCTGAACCCGGCCAATCCGGTCGCGTTGATCGGGCAGGGGCTGGCCGTGTTTGCCGCGGGCGAGTTCTACTCCGCCTCCAACACGTTCCGCCGGGCGTTGGAAAGTTTCCCGCCGATCATGGAGACGCGGCTGGACATGCCCGGCATGCTGAGCAAGGGCGACTTCGAAAAACGGCTGGCGGAATTGAACGAACGCGCCGCGCCCGAGGACGCCGACACGCCGATCCTGCTGTTGGCGACTTTCGTGAATTACAACGCCGGCGACCTCAAAACCGCACGCGCCCACGCCGCACGCCTGGCCGAACGCACCGACATCAGACCCATCGCGAAACTCTACGCCGAGTACGTCCAGACCGGCGAAATCCCCAAGAGCCTCGGCGAAGCGACCCCCGGCCGGCGGTGAAGAAGTGACGCGGGCGGCGAAAGCTCGAATGACGAAATCCGAATGACGATTCAATGACGAAGACCCAATGACGAATGGTTTTTCGTATGTCGTGTCCTGCGGTGTGGTCGCGTCATTCGATGCATTCGGGCTTCGTCATTCGGGTTTCGCGGCAATGGCCACCTGCAAACACGACGCTCATCCGTCCCCTCACACCATCCCCTTCAGCCGGCACAGGTGCAGGATGCTTTGTGTCAGTTCGCTCAGGGAGAGCGCCGAGCAGTCGTAGGTGATGTGGAAGGCCGGCTTGCGGGGGAATTTGATTTCGTACAGTCGGCGGAGAAATTGGCGTTGGCGGTCGATGTCGTGGAGTTTGGCCCTGGCGTCGTATTCGGACATGTCTTCACGGCGTGCGACCTGGCGGATGCGCCAGGGCTCGGGCGCTTCCAGGCGGATGGCCAGGCCGTGGGGGAGGTCCATCGTGGCGGCGGCGGAGCCCTGTCCGATGAGAATGGCCCGGCCCCGGATGGCCAGGTGTCGCGCGATGACGGTCACACGGTTTCGGATTTCCACGCCGGAGGGCACGTTTTCGGAGGTGAAGACGCGGAAGAAATCGGCGATCAGGCTGGGTTTGTGCGCCATTTCCCGTTCGAGAATTTCCTGGGCCTGGTGCGTCTCGGCGGCGAGGTATTCGAGGATTTCCTTGTGAAAAACGTGCCATTCCCCGCCGACGGCGATAGCGTGTTCCTCGTTGAGCAGGTCGGCCAGCGGCAGCGCCAGCGACACGCCCGGGCAGCCGTACTGACGGGAAATCGTCATAAAAGGCCCGATTTTCGTGGGTTTGTTCTCCAGCGGCGACGGTTTTTCACGCATCGCCTCGGCCAATCTGGGCGTCGCCATGGTCACGCTCCTCGCGGTAGACCCCGAACCATTGTACGGTTGGTTTTGCCGTTCTCGTGGCGATGGCGAGGGGTTTATTTGAAGGAGACAAGCCAGTAGCCAATAGCCAGTAGCCAATAGGTACGACGGGGCTTGCCGTGTATCGCTCGATCGGCGATTTACGTCGCGAGAATGGAAAGATAAAACAGAGAAAAAGTCACTTTCACTGGCGGGGCGGATTCCGTACAATAGGCCCTCGTAGGGCGATGCGACGAGATGCTCGCCGTACGTTGTCGGGCGAAATCGGTTGGCCCGCGGAGTCTATAACACAATGCCGTTCGCGGCCTGCGCGCCGTGTCGGACGATGAGTTCAGGTCATGCAGTCAAGCACAAGCGACGACAGATCGTCACAGGCCGTTTCGTCGGAGATGCCGTCCACGCCGCCGCTGGCGAGCCCGCCGGGGTTCCGGATGGGGTTCATGTTCCTGGCGGAATTTCTTCTGCTGGTGCTGATTGTCGCCCAGACGTCCCTGTTCGGCGACAAGGTGGCCAGCACGTTGCGTTACGTCGTGAGCGGCCTGGCGGTCGCGCTGTTCCTCGGAAATCTGGGGGGCCAACTCGCCAGCATCAAGCAAGGCCTGTCCGCGCCGCAGGCATGGCTTCGCGCGGTGCTGCCGTTGGTGTTTGGCTTTTTTGCATGCACGATTGGCGGGTTTGCGTTGATCCCGCTGGCGTACGGGTTGCTGGTGGGCGTCTTCCTGGTGGAGATGGTCGCCAACCTGGTGTGCGTTCGCGACCGGGATGACGGCGTCGCTCCGGCCGGCAACGCGAAGATCACGATTCGGGCGGTGGTGGTGGGGTTGTTGCTGGGTTCCGCCGCCGCCGGCGTGGGCATCATCAACGATTTCAAACTGCAAATGTCGCAGTTGAACGTCGGGCATTTTCCGGTGATTATCCTGGGCGTCATCATTCTCTCGATGATGTTGATCAACCCGCAGCTTTCGTTGTTGGAGCGGGTGCTCAAGGGCAGGATTCGGCTGCGGCTTGTCGCCTTCGAGTGGGCGGTGATTCTGGCGATCAGTTGCGTGGCCGTGCCCGTGATGCAGCAGATCGGCCATACGCTGCCGGCGCTGTCGAACGTATCCAAGCACTACAGCACCAACAACGGCTGGGTGACGGCCAAGGTGCTGTTGGATGAAAATAACGAACTGACGTATCTGCCGAAGAATGTCATCTTCCGTGACGGCCAGAACGACGAGCACGTGGCGACGTATGTCAACGGTCCGCCTCCGGGCACGGAGGTCGATTCGGCGTACATGCTCGCGGCCTGGCAGCTCTGGGCGCCCGTGCTGACGACGTGGTTGCCGATTATGGTGCTCTTTTTCGTGGCGTTGATCGCCCTGACGTTGGTGATACATCGCCAATGGGCCACGCGGGAGCACATTCGTTTTCCGATCGCGGACTTCATCAGCACGGTCGTCCACGGGCGGTCGCAGAACACGATGGAGTCGGCCACCGCCCGCCGGTCGGGATCGCTGTTCCGTACGCCGGCGTTTTGGATATTTTTCGGCGCGTTGTTCGGCCTGCATCTGCTCAACGGCATGTCGACCATGTATTTCCCCACGCTGCCCAAGATACCGCTGACGCTGGACATGCACAGCGCGGTCTTGCAGAAGTTCCCCGAACTGAACATGACGATGGCGTGGAAATCGTACCAGGGCCTGATGTTCCCCACGATCATCGCGTTCTCCTTCTTCCTGGCGCGGGAGGTTTCGCTGGGGTTAGGCCTGACGCCGATGATCCACGAGATCTACACCGTGATCCTGATCACCTCGTACGACATCAATCCGAGCGAGGCGTCGGAAGTCTGCTGGGGCAAAGGCTTCTTCAACATGGGGGCGATTCTGGCGATTGCCCTGAGCATTTTGTGGCTGGGACGGTCGTATTACTTCCCGTTGATTGCGCAGGCGTTGGGCGCTCCGGGACGAGGCGGGCGCCGCCTTGAAGGCGTCTGGGCGATGCGGGCGTTCCTGGTCTGCATCACGGCCGTCATTGTGCTGCTGTCGACGCGCGTGCAGATCGACTGGCAGTTCGCGATCATCTTCATCGTCGTGCTCCTTGTCGTCCAGGTCGTGACCGCCCGTATCAATGCCGAGACGGGGCTGTTCATTTTCGGCCTGTCGTTTTTCGGGAACGAGGCGATCATCGCCGTCCTGGGCTTTGAGGCGATGGGGCCGAGGCTGGCGATGCTGTCGTCGTTGTTCATGATTATCATTATCTCGTCTCATACCGCTCAGCCGCTGGCGCCCATCGCGATCAACTCGCTGGAAGTCTGCCGTCGGCAGAAGGTCAACGTCGGACGCGTGGGCGTGCTGGCGGGCGTGATGATCGTGCTGGCGTTCGTCGTTGCGACGTACGTTTCGATGGACCAAACCTACAAAAACAAAGCCGGCGCGAACGGGTTCAAGACGGCCGCCTCAACGCTCAATGGCGCGGAATGGCCTCTGCGGTACGGCTACAACGCCGTGGATAAGGGCAAAACCACCGGCAAGCTGGAGGAAAGCGTCAACAAGGGCGCGTGGGAGCGGTTGTCGGTGACGAATGCCAAGCCGGTTCGGTTCCTGGCCAAGTGGTTTTTCGTCGGGTTCATCGCGACGGTGGTGCTGACGTTCCTGCGGCTGCGATTTACCTGGTGGCCGATCCATCCGGTGGTGATGGCGGTCTGGGGATCGTGGTTCATGGCCGGGTTCGGATTCAGCTTCCTGATCGGCTGGGCGTTGCGTTCGGCCCTCTCGTCGCTGTTCGGCGAGGCGATGGTGGAAAAAGCCAAACCCGCGATGGTCGGCGTGATCGCCGGCGAACTGGTGGCCGCCGCCTTCTGGCTGGGCCTGGGCTGGGCAAACACGTTCCGTGAAGTCCCGTCCCTGACGCCGCACAATGTGTACGCACTGTAACGCGGAAATGGCTCTGCCTGTTTGCGCTGTCGAATGTTCCGTTGACGAAGCGTACGTTTATACGACTTCGCGAAGACCGAGCGGGATTACGCGGATTGAAGGATGTAAGGATTTTTCGTTCCATACGGCAATCCTTTTTCATCCTTCAATCCGTGTAATCCCGCTCGGTCTTCGCGAAGTCAGTTTATTTCAATAACCCCGCCGCCTTGTTAATCGCCAGTACGCCGAAGGCGACGGTGGCGGCGAAGAGCAGGCCGGCGGCGGCGTAGGACCATTTCGGCAGCGGCGTTTTTCGGCTGGGCGAACGGGACAGCAGCAGCGCGATGGCCAGGCCGCCGAGGAAGCCGCCCAGGTGCGCCGCGTTGTCCAGCCGCATCTTCTCGCCGAAAAATATCCAGATCGCATTGAACGCCAGAATGCTCGCCAGCCATCGCCGCAGGTCGTTGCGGATGGCGGGCGGAATGTCCGCGCGATGCCGTGCCAACATGCCGATCATCACGCCCAACAGGCCGAACAGCCCGCCCGACGCGCCGGCAGACAGGCCCCCGGGCTTCCACCAGAGGCTCGCCAGACTCGCCGTGATCACCGCGAAAAAATAGAACAACGCCGTACGCGCGACGCCCTGGAAAATTTCCAGAGGCCTGCCGAAATAGACCAGCGCGATCATGTTGAAAATCAGGTGCGGCAGATTCACGTGCAGAAACGAACAGGTGAGGATCCGCCAATATTCCCCGCCGGCAACGCGTGCGCCGTCGAGCGCGCCGTACGTGAGCAGGATGTCGGTGGTCGGCGCGAAGGACTGTCGCGTCTGCGGCCCGCCGTACCAGATCATCATGGCGTAGAGCGCGATGCAGATGTAGAGGACGACGTCGGTGAATCGATAGGCGGGCTTGCCGGCCAACGCGTGGGCGCGGTCCATGAACTCGTTGACTTGGGCGGATTCGGCGAGGTCTTTGACGAGGGCGGCACGGGCGTCGACGCGGAGGTACGACTCGTCGCCGCGGGGGCGGACGATGGTGGCCAATCGCCCTCGATGGAGGATTCTCGGCGGGGTTCGCAGGAGAGTAAACCTGCCGCCTCGGCAGACGTGCTGCCCCCGCGCGGCGTCGACGTAGGCGACCGCGCCGCGGCAGGATCGGAGGAATTCCCGCACCGCCGGCGCGTCCGTCGCCTGCCTGCCCACCAGCAGCAGTCCCGGCGAGGTGCCTCGCTCTGCCCGCAGTTTCTGCCACGCCTGTCGGAGTTGCGGCAACTGGGCGTCGTCGAACGGCGCGATGAGCTGCACCCATTCGTCCTTGGACATCTCGACCACGCCGCCGGGCCAGTCGTCGACGGACCCGCGCGAAAAATGATACCCCGCCTCGGCCAAAAACTGCTGCGACCGAATCAGCACCGCCGCGACATCATCCGCCGGACCCGTGGGTGAAATAGTTGATTGCTCTGTCACGAGGAACAGCATAGCGACAACGGCGGGGCGATGGCATCAAAATTTGCCGTCGTCCTGAAGGATCACCCGTGTGCCTTCGGCGATGACGTCGTTGGCGTTGGCGGGGAGACGCGGGTTCAGCCGCAGGAGTTCCTCGCGGCAGGCCTGGCGGTGGGCTTCGCGTTCTTGTATGAATTCGGGGGTTGGCTCGTCTTCCCAAGGCCTCCAATTGAAGGCGGGCACCGCCGGAGACAGGCCGTGCCAGATCGCCAGGCGATCGACGACCGCATCCAGCGTGTCGCCGTTTTCAGCCAGCAGATATTTTGGAGACCATGTAGCGTCGCCGGCAGCGTGGCCGCGCCGTCGAGCGTCGCGTCGCGACGGGTGACGAGGCTGGGCAGGCCCACCGCGCTTTCGCCGATTGCGAGCAGGCAGTCTGTCCTGGAAATGACAACTACCGGCATGGCGGGGTCGCCTTTCCACTGCACGCTCAGTTGGCACCAGCTGCCGAGTTGTTCGTTGCCGCCGAGTTTGCCGTGGCTTTCCCGTGGCCCTTCGCCGAGCAGCCGCCAGGTCCCGTCCGTGTCGCGCCAGACGTAGATCAACCTGCGATGCAGCCAATGGCCGGTGCCCATGGTCATTTCGTGCGACCAGCCGAGTTCATACACCGCGCCGCCGCGCGGGTGAACGCCGCGGATGATCGCGTAACTTGCCCAGGTGCATTTGTCGGGATCGGGCGGGATCTCCTCCGTCACCTCCAGGCGAACCGCCAGCCCCCGTCCGCCGATCTGCTCACCGAGCAGGAGGCTGTCAGCCCAGGCTTCCTCGTCAGTGGCAAATTCACTGTCGGCCAGTTCCACCAGCACCCAGCGGGCCGGTTGATCGTCGTCGGGCTTCCACGCATAGGCCCGCTCGAGGTGGAAAACCGGCATGCCGTTTTCGTCCTGGTCGATCCACATCATGTCGGGGAACCCGGCGTCGGGCGAGGCCGTATCTTCGTAGTAGGAACGGCCCCAGGTGAGCGTGGGCTTGACCTCGGCGACCAGGTCGGCCCAGTTCTCCGCCACGGCGCGGATGCTCAATAGCGCACTGAGCGGACCTGTCCAGTCGAGGTGTTTTGGGGTGAGCCGTTCGAGTTCGGCCGACTGGGACGCTTGCTTCGCCGCCGGTTGCGAAGCCGTCACTGGCGAATCGGCCGGCAGCGTTATTGGTTGGCCGGGCGTGTCTGTGGCGTGAGGATGGGGGCCGCCACATCCGCCGACCGTCAGGGCCGTCAGCAGGCACAGCCGCAGGATCCCGCCGCGCAGGCGAGTGAACCGTGTAACGAACGGTGGTTGAAAAGTTCGCTTTCCCGGCATGGCGGAGTCCTTGTGTCGCGTACAGGCCAGCATACGCCAGGCCCGGCGGGACACAAGAAAATTCCGTATCCAAGACTGTATAATGTTATAATCGCTGCCGAGGCCTGAAAAACTATGGTTTTCAACAGCATAACTGGGATTTCCGAGCAGACGGCCGCGAAGGTGGAGCGGGTCAAGGCGATTTTTGTCGAACTTCATCGCGTGGTGATCGCGTTTTCGGCGGGCGTGGACAGCACGTTTTTGCTGGCCTTGGCGGCGGACACGCTGTCGGCCGAGCGGGTGCTGGCGGCGATGAACGTCTCCATCCTGCATCCGCGCGCCGATGTGCAGGAGGCCCGGTCGCTCTCGCGGGCGCTGGGCGTGGAGCTGGTCGAAGTCCATGGCCGCGAGATGGAGGACCACCGTTTCGTGGCCAACGATTCCGAGCGGTGTTACTACTGCAAGCGTGAGGTGTTCAGTTCGCTGCGTCGGCTGGCGGAGCTTCGCGGATTTCCGGCGGTGTGCAGCGGCGCCAATGCCGACGACCTTCAGGATTATCGTCCCGGCGCGCGGGCGGAGGCGGAGTTGGGCATCCGTCAGCCATTACAGGAGGCGGGGCTGACGAAGAAGGAGATCCGCGACGTGTCGCGCGCGATGGGGCTGACGACGGCGGACAAACCGTCAATGGCCTGCCTGGTCAGCCGCCTGCCGTACGGGCAGCCGATCACGCCCGAACGGCTGGCCCGCGTGGAGCAGGCCGAGTCGGTACTGCGCGACATGGGCTTCGAACAATACCGCGTGCGCGACCACGACACCATCGCGCGAATCGAAGTCCCGCCGGCAGACCTGCCGCGCGCCCTCGAACGCCGCGAACGACTCGTCGATTCCCTGCGACAACTCGGCTACCGCTACGTCACGCTCGATTTGCAGGGCTTCCGCACGGGGAGCATGAACGAGGTGTTGTAGGAAACGGGATTCGGGGCTACGTGACGTAACGGTAAAACCGCATCGCCGATTCGATTCCATCGAACCAGCGACGCGATTTTACCGTTACGCAAACGCGACCGAAACGATCACGTTGTTTCTACCCAAGCATCAGCTTGACCAGTTCCAGCGGCTGGACGATCTTGCCGTCTTTGTAGACGCGCATGTTGCCGCCGGAGATTTCGTCGATGAGCATGACTTCGCCCTTGGCACCGACGCGGCCGAATTCCAGCTTGATGTCGTATAACTCCATTCCCTTGCGGGCGAGTTCGTCCTTGACCAGCGTGGAAATTTTCTGCGTGAGGCTCTTGAGCATTTCGTACTCGTCGCCGCGAAGCAGGCCTAGCATTTCCAGGGCGTCCTTGGTGATGGGGGGGTCGTTCCGGGCGTCGTCCTTGAGCGTGGTTTCGACGAACGCGTCGAGCAACTGGCCTTCGGTGGCGTACATGCCGTAGCGGCGCATGAAGCTGCCCGTCGAGCGGAAGCGGCAGATGACCTCGAGCCCACCTGACCCGATCGGCGTGGCGGCCCGCACCGTCATGGTCGCGTTGGGAATGTCGGCGGCGATGAAGTGCGTCGGGATTCCCGCGGCCGCGATTTTCTGGAAGAAATAGTTTGTCAGACGCAGGCCGGCCTTGCCCATGCCCTCGATGGACAACCCCACCGTATTGGCGCCAGGATCGAACACGCCGTTCTCGCCCGTGACGTCGTCCTTGAATTTCAACAGATAGTTGCCGTCTTCCAACGCGAAGACCGCCTTGGTTTTTCCTTCGTACACGTGTTTCATGCGGGGTATCCTTCTTTCCTCAAATAAAGTAAACGTTCATATGATTGGGCCGCGGCCGCGAAGCGGCGGGGCGGTTACGACCTTCTCGCGTCCTCGATTTTCCGTTTCAGGTTTCGGAACTGGCTTTCCAGATCGCGGAATTCGCTCTCCAGTTCGCGGTACTTTTCCTTCTGGGTGTCGGCCATCCGGGTGGTGTCGACATTCATGCCGTTGGTGTGCCGGTCGACCCACTGCGACACGAAACGTATCGCCCGCGCCCTGTCGTCGCCCGACAGCGTCATGGCCTGGTCATACTGGCACTGCATTTTTTCCAGCTCCATCCGCCAGTATACCGTCGGGTAGTCCTCGCGGCTGAGGTTGCTGGTGAGCAGTTCGTAGAGCTTCAATGCCTCGACGAAATTCTGCTGGGCGTGATAGCACCGCGCCAATCCCTGGAGGTTGGCCATGTTGACGGGGATACGATTCTTGAGCAGCTCGCGCGTCTTTTCGTAGCCGTTCTGGAGCTTGAGCTTCAGATTGTCGTAGGCGAACTTGACGTCGTCGGGAGTCGCCGCCTTGTCGACGCGATCCACGGCGACCGTGACTTCCCTCTCGTAGAACTCGCCGGCAGGCAGATTCTGCTTCGCGACGAAGTCGGGGAACTCCTTGCCCAGTTGTTTGACCGGCTCGTTGATCGTCTTGCTTTTCAATTCGGCCAGTTTGTCGTTGATGAGCTTGTCGATCGGGGCGGCCAGTTTTTCACGTTCCTTTTCCTCGGCGTCGCGGAGCGTCTGGAAGCGCGTCATCGCCCCCGCGGCGTCGCCGCTTTTGAGCAGGGCGTCGGCGTATAGCTGTTCGTAGCGAAGCCGCGACGAATCGGCCGGCGCGCTCTTGAGCAACTGCTCGGCGAATTCCTTGTAGGTTTTCCGCAGGTTCGTCAGCTTTTGCTGATCCTCCGCGGTGTTGCGGTCGCGCAGCTTGTCGATGTCGTCCTTGACCCGCTGAATCACCTGGTCCATCAGGGCCGTCGCCTGCTCGGCGGACTGCTTTTGAAGTTCTCCGATGCCCCGGATGGCCTCGGCGGTGCTGTTGGCTTCGATCGCGCGGCGGATCTGGTACTCCCAGCACAACAGCACGACGGGCGTGTTGGGGTACTCCTTGCGGATGGCGTCGAACATGGCCTCGCCTCGCAGCTTGCCGTTATCGTTCTCGCGGAATTCCCACGTGAGCACGCCCTGGTAAAACTGGGCCAGCGAAATCCACGAGGGCAGATCCTTGGCCAGGGCGTCGTCCTTGGAGTTCTTCCTGGCGTCCGAGGCGTCCTTGATGAACGCGTCGATCAGGGCGAGCATTTCGTTGGCCAGCCCGCCGAGCGTCGGGTCGTCCTTGGCCGTCTCCTTCAGCGTCCGCAGCCGGTCGTACCGCAGGTTGATGCTCATGAATCGCGCCCCCAGCGCCAGCCTGGGATTGTTGGGGGGCACCTTCGCGTACGCGTCCGCGCCGGCGGCGAGATTGTCGATCATCAGCTTGACGAACTTCGCGCGGTCATCTTCTTTGGTGGCGTGGTTGGCGTCGGCTTCGTTGCGCTTGGCCTGGGAGCGGTACATTTCGCCCAGGTCGTAATAGAGTTCCTGGGATTTGGGGTCGGCTTTGAACCCTTCGTTTGTCGAGAGTTTGTTGATGATTTCCACCAGCGTGAGCTGGGCGGCGGAGCTGTCGCCTTCCTCGTCGTCGGCTTGGCCTTTGTCGAGGGCGTTCTTGAGGGCGATGGCGGCGTTATAGAGGGCTTCCTTCGTGTCGTTGGCGGTGCCCTTGAACGCCAGGGCCATCGCCGCGACGTCCTGCCAGTTGCCGCCCAGCGCGATGCTGAGGCTCTGCGCCTTGCTCTTGATATCGGCGGGGGTCTCGGAGTTGGCGATGACGAGGCTCATTGCCTCGGCGGCTTTTTTGCGGGCCTCCTCCATTCGGGCCTGGTTGCCCTTGGCGTTGAGCAGTTCGGCGTACTGGTCGAAGTAGTCGCAGCCGACGGCGTACTGGAGCAGCGGCTTGAGATCCTTGACGTCGACGCCGCGGAATTTCGACGCGAGCATTTTCAGGAAGTCGCCCACGGCTTCGGTGTCGGCGGCGTGTTTGTTGATGAACGCCATGATCGCCTGCTGACCCTGTTCGGTGAACGCCTTGACTTCCTTGGCGTCCTTCGTGGCGGCGGCCTGGCTGTCGTAGAGGTAATTCAGCAGCAGGGCGACGCGCATGTCCGCCGCCAGCGCCGCGTCGTTGCCGAGGAGGCCGGTCATGTACTTGGGCATCTCGTTGATCTTCGCGAGGGCGTCGCTGTATTTGCCCCAGCGGATCAGGTTGCAGCACAGATGGAACTCCAGGTTGATTTTCAGCGGGTCGGGAATGCCCTTGACCTTCTGGGCGGCCTGGAGAAGCTCCTGCGCTTGCGTAAAATGTTCCTGACTTTCCCTGACTTCGGCGGGCTTGGCGCTGTGTTTTTTGAGGTAGCCCAGTTCGCTGTTGGCGACGGCCTGGAGCATCATGATGCCGGCGTCGGGCTCGCCGTCTTCGTTTTCCAGGAACGGCTCGGCGGCGAGGATCGCCTGGTCCATGCAGTCGTCCTTGGTCTGCGGATCGCTCACGCCCAGGCCTCGATAAAACAGCATCCACGCGCGGAGTTCCCGCAGCGTGGCGTGGTATTTCTCCGCCGCCGGCGAGAGCGTCATGAACCACGCCTCATTCTGCCAGTCCTCCAGTTTCATGGACATATCGTCCAGGAGCGTGTCGATCATGGCCCTGGTTTCAAACCCGTCGGCGTCCTTGCCGTGCACCAGGACGTCGCGTGTGTAGCGTTCCAGGAGTTTGCGGTCCTCGTCGCCGCCGATGAGCATGAGGACCTTGTCGCCGTAGAGGGCGCAGCGGTCGTATCCCAGCACGCGGGCCAGCGCGACGCGGTGCTGGAAGGCGGTCACGTAGTCGGGTTCGGCCTTGATCGAACTCGAACTGAGTTCGACGCAGCGGCGCGTCAACTCGACGGCCTCGTTCATCAGCGCCTCGCGGCGCGCGAGATTCGCCACTTCGCCCAAGGCCAGGTTGGCCTTGCACTGCGCGGAGACGAACATGTCGGCGAGGTCTTTCGAGCCTTCCGTCTGGTCCGCCAGGGCCGCGATGTACTCCTTCATGCCCAGGGACTGAAGCAACTCGACAAGTTCGGCGTGATCCAGACGCTTGTACGCGTTGGCGTCATTATTCCTGGCCGAGGCCCGCTGCTGGGCCACCGCCGGCGCCGACACGACAGCCGCCGCCAACAAAACGAGTATCCACTGCTTGGTCATATCAAGGGTTCTCCGTTAGGCATCACGTAGCACGGGCGTCCCGCCCGTGGGTCGCATGGGCGTCTCGCCCATGCAAGCGTTCCCAAATAATTAATCCTGCCAATAACAACCACGGGCGAGACGCCCGTGGGACTCACGGGCAAGATGCCCGTGCTACGGTCAGGAGGCCGGCTGGAAGCTGATCTTCTTAAAGCCGGCGCTGGCGGCCTGGTTGTACGCGTCCACGACGTACTTCCAGCGGGCGGCGTTGTAGTACTTGATGACGACAATCCCGTCCTCGGCCGCCTGCTTGGGCGGGCCTAGAGCCTCGAACTCGACCTTCAGTTGCCTGTACACGGCCTCGGGATCGGTGATGAAATCCGGCTGTCCGTAGAAGTTGTAGTAGGCCTTCATCGAGTCCGAGTCGTCGCCGTGAATTTCCAGGATGGTCGGCGGCGACGTGGAGATGGCCTCGGTCTGCGGCGGCGGCAGCGAGCCGGGGATCATGCCCTCTTCCTTGCGGAACTTGCTGGTGAGCACGAAGAACAGCAGTAGCAGGAACAGCACGTCGATGAGCGGCGTGATGTTGGGCGTGTAGCGGGGCGGCGGCGGCTTGCGCAGCTTCGGCGGTTCGAGCGGTTCTTCTTTGGGCGCTTGCTTGCTCATTGTTTGCCCTCCAGCAGTGCGGTGATTGAAATTTTGTTCATACCCGCCTCGGCTGTCGCTTGCAGGATGGGGTTCATGTAGGCCGCCAGCACGCGTTCGTCACCGCGGATCTCCACGCTGTATTCCGTCGCGTCCTTGATGGTGTCGCTCTGAATCGCCGCCCGGATCTGCTCGCGGAAAACCTTCAGGAGGCTGTCCTGGGCGGAGACGGGATCGGTGAATCGGTAGGAGATACCCGCGATCTGATACTCCTTGGCGTCGCGGCTTTCGTCGCGTTCGTCGGGGGTGAGTTCGGCGGCGGTCTTGTTGGTGGCGCTGGGGCGGATGTTGCTGACGACGTTGACGACGATGCGTTTGGCCTCGTCGTCGCCGGAGATTTTCGTCGCCTGGCTCTGGGTGATTTCGGGGACCCTCACGTCGGCCAGGTTGGCGGAGGAAATCTGGGCCGTCAGAATGAAAAACAGAATCAGCAGGCAGCAAAGGTCGACGAGCGGAACGATATTCAGTTCCACCTCGCCGGCGGATCGGCCTGTATTCATGGCTGAACCGGACATTGTTTGTACTCCTATCGAAAGCTACGTTTTCGCGTGCTCGGTGGTGAAATCGGGCCGTTGTCCGAGGGAGTCGCTTCGGTTAACAAGTTAACTGGTTGACTAGTTAACTTATGGGCCAGCTAATCCACTAGTTAACCAGTTAACTAGTTAACAAAAACGTTCCCTCGGACTTGCGGTATTTCTTCACTGCCGCGCACTCGTAAATCCAACAAACCGGCCGTTTCCTACGCTGTCTTGGCGCCGGGCTTGAAGATGGCCACCAGGTCCTGGGCGGTGACGACAGCTTCGTTGGCCAGGACGTCGATGCGGTTGCGCATCAGGCCGTACACCGTCAGCGACGGAATCGCCACGACCAGGCCCATGAAGGTACAGACCAGCTTGATGCCCAAGGCCTCGGCGAGCTGTTCGGGCTTGACCGCGCCGCCGGTGGAGACGATCTGGAAGAAGGCCAGGATCATGCCGTACACCGTGCCAAGCAGACCGAGCATCGGGCCGATGTTGCCCAGAAGGTTGAGGTATTCAATGCTTCGCAGCAGTCGGCCGGTGCGTTCGTTGGCGGCCTCGGCGAGGGCTTTTTCCATCGCGTTGTATCCGCGGGCGGCCTCGGAGAGCGAGGCGTTGACGATGTAGCTGAGGTAATCCGGCTGCGTGGCGGTGAGTTCGACGGCTTCGCGATACTGCTTGTTGTCGAAGAGCTGCTGGATCTGCGCCTTGGTGGCGTCGGGCAGGACGTTGATGCGGCGGATGGCCAGCAGGGTCTGAATGACCAGCGTGACCATGACGATGCTGAGCAGCCAGAGCACCACGCCGATGACGCCTCCACCGGGCCACACGAAGACGTGGAAGGGGCTGTAGTCGCCGAAAAGTCCCTTCGAGCCGAGGTCGTCGTCGGCTTGCGCGAGGATGCCGCCCAGGCCTCCCTCGCCGAACAGGGTCGTTATCATTTCCAAGCCGCCCGCACCGAGCATTGCTACTTCACTGACCATGACGCTGCACTCCTTCGTGGGTTTTGGCGCCGTCGTGCATGACGGCGTACGTATTGGGGAATCGTTCGTCTTGTCAACGGGCGAGGTCGCCCGCGTTCATCTGTCATCCGGGCCGGCGGTTACAGGCCGTCCAGGGCCGTCTGCGCCTGCCTGGCCTCTTCGGTCCCTTCGTAATACTCCAGCACCAGCTTGTAGGTGGTGCGGGCGGCGGCCTTGTTGCCGAGATCGCGGCAGCAATGCCCCGCCAGGAGCAGCGCCCGCCCGGCGTCGTCGCTGCCGCCGAAGAAATAGGCAACCCGCATGTAATCCAGTCCCGCGGCGGCAAGCAGTTTTTTGCTCTCCTCGCCCTCGGCGGCCTCGGCCATCGCCTGCTGGGCGCGGGCGGAGATCATCAACGCCCTGTCCAGGTCGCTGGCGGGAAAGGCGTTGATCCGCCGGCGGATCGTCTCGTACGCTTCCTTCGGCTTGTTCGATCGCAACTGGTTTTCCGCGTCCCGCAGGGCCGTCGCGATGTCGGCGGTGTTCAGTGACGTGACATCCTTCTGCGTCACGCCGGCGGAGTTGAGTTTGTCGATCTTTTCCTTCTGGCCTTCGATTTCGTACAGCTTCAACAGCACCTGGTGAATCGCCGCCAGTTCGGCGGCCTTGGATTTTTCTTTCTCCGCGGCCGCTTCCAGCGCCTTGATCGCGTTGGCATTGGCGGCGGATCCTTTGGCGCCCATTCGCTGCGGCGCCAGCGAGGCCGCGGCCGTTCCGTTGGCCGACAGGACCGAGATCCAATCGCGCGTGGCCTGATCCACGGGCCCGACGCGCGACAGCGCCCGGAGCCGGCGGAGCACGACGAGCTTTTTGAGCGTCTCGTTCGCGCCGGCCTGATTCAGGGCGGTGGTGTACGACTTGACGGCCTCGGCGTAGTCGCCGTCGTCGCGATAGGCCTTCTCCGCCCGGTTGAACTGATCCTGATCGGTGATCAGGATCAGTTCGACTTCGGCCAGTTCCTTGCTGATTCGGCTGCCGGTGCTCGTGGTGAAGACCAGCTTGAGCCCGTCGACGCCGGTGACCTTGCTGCTGTTGTAGGGCGGGGTTTTCACGACGGTGATGTCGTCGCCCAGAGCGGTCCATGTCAAGGCCAGCGTCGCCGCGATGCACACATACGATTTCATGGGGTGGTCTCGATTTCGAGGAACGTTCTTGTTAATCCGTAATGGCTTTGAATTTTCCGCCGGTCATGCGTGCGATGTCGACCATGGTGTCGCGAATGGCTGGCTGCGCGTTGGCGCCGAACAGGTACGTGTTGACGAAAATTCCGGCGGAGATGCAGTTTTCCTGGACAAATCGTTTGACGGCATTGTTGTCGGGGAAGTCGCCGTCGGTCAGGAGGAAAATCTGCTTGCCTTTTTTGCTGGCGTCGGCCCGGCTGAGCACGGCGACGGCCCGCTTGAGTCCCGGAATGGGATCGGTCCGGCCCGAACCGGAGATTTCTTCGAGGAACTTCGCGGCCTTGTCCTTGTTGGCGGGGTTGGCGGGCACGAGGGCGCGGGCGTCCATTTCGATCGGCTCGCCCGCGGCGAAGAAGATAATGTGGAAACTCTGCACTTCGTTCAGCCCGCGGATCGTCGTGCGCATCTGCTGTTTGACGACCTTGAGCAAATTGCCGCCGCTTTCGTTGATCTCCATCGAACCGCTGCGGTCGATCACGAACACCAGGTGGTGAATGTTGCTGCCGCCTCCGGAATTGAAAAACTTTGCCTGCGCTCCACCCCGTCCGAACGCGCCGGAACTGAGGCCCATCTTGGCGCCGCCGCTGCCGGCGTCACCGCCCATCCGGGACGCCAGCCCGGCGCCGGTGCCCGTGGTGGAGCGGACGACCGACTCGCCCGTCGTCCGAACGTTCGTGTTCACGGTCACGTCCGTCGCGTTGGCCGAGCGCGTCGCGCCGATGCTGCCCGGCTGAATCTGCCCGCCGGCGTTCTTGCTGAACGACTCGCCGGGAATCTCGATGTCATCCGCGATCGTCACTTTCGCCGTGACATACATCATCCCCGTGAACGCCATGATCAGGCCCACGCCAAGATGCAGGAACAGGCTGAGCATCCACGGCATCATGGCCGTTACCGTGCCGGAGGCGGGCGCCGCGCCGACCTCTTCCAGTTCCTCCTCCGGGGGCGCGTCGGCCGAGCCGTCCCCGGCGGGCGAGTCCTCCACCGTCGCCTTCGTCGGACCCACGCCGGGCACCTGCGGGCGAGGCAGATTCGCCAACGCCGCCGGCACCACCACGACCGCCTGGCAATGGACGCAGGAGACCTCCTGTCCAGGCTCGGCTTCGACATTCAGCAGCTTGCCGCACTGTTCGCATCGAAAATCTACGGCTGTCATTATAGGCTCCTCTTGGTTCGCTGTGGGCATTCTACAGCGCGGGGGGTGATTTTCAGAAACAAATCAATCACTCCCGAGTTACAAAGTTATAACTTCCCTTGCCCTCATGGGCAATCCTCTTCATCATGAGTTCGGCTTCTTTATTTGCCTGACCGTACAGGTAAGTGAACACGTGGATGTTGGTGTTGGCCGCCGCCTGCTGGACGAATTGCGTGGCCGCGTCGGCAGCGGGGAAGACGCCGTCGCTCAGCAGGCAGATGGCGGTGTACTGCGATTTCGGGGCCGATCTGGCCAGGGTGAACGCCCGCTTGAGGGCGGGCATCGGATCGGTCCGCCCGCCGGCTTCGATGTCGCTGGCGTAGGCGAAAAACTGGCTTTTCGTCGCTTCATCGGCGGCGACGAGGCGGCTTGGCGAGAACTCACGAGGCTCGCCGCTGGTGAACAGAATCAGCGCGAATCGCTGGTTGGGTTTGAGCTGGCGGACGGCTTTTTTCAGCTCCTGCCGCAGCCGCGGCATGTCCGCCAGCATCGAGCCGCTGCGGTCGATCACGAAGATGATATTGTCCACCTCGGCCCGTGCACCGGAAATGCCCGTCACGCCGCCCCGGCCCGCCCGGCCGCCGAGCACGCCCTGGAGGAACAGCCCGCCGCCGCCCGTGGTGGCGCTTTTCCCGGAAATCCCGGTGTTGCCGTCGGGCAGCATGGCGGTGACGGGGCCTGCGCTGTCGGTTCGGCGGATGATCACGTCGTGTTCAGGCCTGTGGGGCGAGTTTTCGGGGAATGGCCGATTCGCGTCGATGCGGTGGGGGCGACGGGATTCGTCGCCGCCGGTGAGGGTGGTCGCGTTGGGCACGAAAAGGGTTTCACGCTGCCCCATGGGGTTGGTCAGGCCGACGTCGATGGGGGCGATCGGCGGTGGGGGCATGGCGATTGTGACGGCCATGGCGAAGGCGAGGATCATCGCGACGCCAAGATGAAAAAACAGGCTCAGGATCAGCGGCATGACGGCGCCGATCCATGCCGGCGGAGCGGGGGCAGCGGGGCAGGCCGACGGGTCGGCGGATCCGGCGGTCGGCGGGGCGGCGGCGGTTCGATCGCGTTCGTTTGTAGCCATGGTTGGCTCCTCCGCGGTTAGAGGCCGCTCGACCGTAGCACGGCACGGGCATCAACGCTCGCCACATGGGCCGTCTCGTCCATGCTACGTTCGAGTAGCGGTTAATGGCAACGCGCATTCGCGAACAAAGCGAATATCGCCTGCAAATCCACAACAGGGTTCACCGCAACAACGAAGGCATGGCGGGCCTGGGCGAATTCTCGCCCGACGTGGACCCGCTCGAACGGGCCAAAGACGAGGCCGTTCGGAGTGGTTTCGATGCGACGTTTCCGAGCCTCTTCACATGGTGAAACGCTCGCGCATAACCGACACGTCACACTTCTCACGACATCTCTAATTCTAATGTCGTCGCGAAGGCGCGGCAACTGAAATATGAGGAATTTCGTCCCTCGTTACTTTTGCCGAGACACACGATATAATTTTCGCGTCGCGGGTCGTTGGTCGCTCGCAAAAGGAAAGGTGTGTCATGAATCGTATGTTTCGGCCTCTCGTGTTGGCGGGATTGGTGTGTGTGATGGTTGGCTGTGCCGGCGCGCCGTCGGGGACGGTGCGCGTATTGGGCGACGTGGATTACCGGCAGGCGTTCGACGCCGCCCAGAGCACGCTCTCGCAGTTTTCGTTTTCCGTCATGGAGGCCGACCCGACGACCGGCACGATTCTCTCGCGTCCGACCTACGTGCACAGCGAACCCCAGGGCCTGCTGGGCGACGCGCCAACCCGCAAGGTCGCCCGCATGAAGATCACGCAAGGCCCCGACGGCGTGACCGCCCGGCTGGCCATCGAGGTCCAGCAGGAGGTGACGCAGATCTATCCCAGCGGCACGGACACCGGCCTGAGCACCACGTACAGCGGCGTGCCCAACGACACGCCCGCCCAGGGCGCCGGCGCAGCCACGCGCGACCAAAACACCGCCTGGCGATTCGCCCGCCACGACCGCGCACTCGAAATGGCCATCCTCGACGACCTGGCGCAAATGCTCACCCCGCCGGAGGAAACGACGCAGCCTGAAGAGTGAACGCTGTTTTTCGCGTGCGCGATGGTGAAACCGGGCCGGCGGGGCGAGGGAGGCAGAGCCAATAGCCATCAGACAGGGCCAACGCATTCTCGTGACGCGGGCATCTTGCCCGCGTGTCTCGCGGGCGTCCCGCCCGCGTCACTAGAATGCGATTGCCCTGAGCCATCAGTCAGTAGCCAACAGGGTTTTCGGTGCTTGACGGTAAAATCGTTCCACACGTTCGAGAGAGAGGTCTCGTGGCTTCGCTGACTCGAAGATCGCGTCACCGACAGTGAATTGTGAGTGAGGACAAACTCCGCCATACCTGTTGGCTACTGGCTGATGGCTATTGGCTCTGATTCCTTCGAATTAACGCTTCCTGCCCCACACGCCGCGAATCCCAATCTCAGTCGATCAGCATCGCGTCGCCGTAGGAGAAGAAGCGGTATCGTTCCGCGACGGCCTGGGCGTAGGCGGCGCGGAGGATGGCGATGCCGTCGGTTCGGCCCGGCGCTCCGAAGGCCGACACGAGCATGAACAGCGTGCTTCGCGGCAGGTGGAAGTTTGTGATGAGGGCGTCGACGGCGCGGAACGTGTACGGCGGGTAGATGAAGATTCGCGTCCAGCCGCTGGCGGGGCGGAACATGTCGCTTGTGGCGGCGTCGCTCTCGTCGGCGTTGGTCGCGGCGGCGGTTTCCAGCACGCGGACAGCCGTGGTGCCGACGGCAACGATCCGCCGTCGGGCCGCCCTGGCCGCCCGCAGCCGATCGGCCGTCGCGGCGGGCAGATCGAACCATTCCGCATGCATCGTGTGATGCGAAATATCGTCGGCCTTCACCGGCAGAAACGTGCCCGCCCCCACGTGCAGCGTCACGTGGGCCGTCTCGATCCCGCGACGCGACAACGCGTCGAAAATCTCCGGCGTGAAGTGAAGCCCCGCCGTCGGCGCCGCCACCGCGCCAGGCTTGGCGGCGTAGATCGTTTGATACCGCTCTGCATCCGTAACACGGGCATCCTGCCCGTGAGTTTCACGGGCGTCTCGCCCGTGGCCGTCTGGCCGGGGTGCTGGCGTTTCGCCTACAGGTTGACTTTGCATGGGCGAGACGCCCATGCGGCTCACGGGCAGGATGCCCGTGCTACGTGGCGCACGGCGAATGTACGGAGGCAGCGGTGTGGTGCCGCATTGTTCCAGAATATCCACGGCCGGCCGGGCGGGATCGACCGCGAGCATCCACTGGCCGGCCTGGAGTTTCTCGCGCAACTCCAGCCGAACATCGGTCCCCTCGACCGCCAGCCGTTCGCCGAGGCCGCATCGGTCGGCCCCTTTGAGCATCACGCTCCACGTGCCGGCGGCGGGTTCGTGCAGAAACAGCCCTTCGATCCGCCCGCCCGTCGCCCGTCTCGCGAAAAACCGTGCGGGAATCACGCGGGTATCGTTTAAAACGAGCACGTCCCCCTCCCGCAGCAGCGCGGGAAGTTCGCGAAACCCGTGATGACCGACCGACCCGCCGGGGCGGGAGAGGTGCATCAGCCGACTTTCGTCCCGCCGCGCCAACGGCTGATGGGCGATCAACTGCTCGTCAAACGGAAAATCAAACTCACTGGCTTGCACGAAAACCCTGCCTGAAAAATCATGACATCAAGGAAAAAATCCACAAAATCAAATCGAAAACAAAACGATGCAACATATTGTCTTGGAATAAATTACATTGTCAATTCACTTATTGCCCACAGGTTATCCACAATCTTTTCTGCGAGGCGTGCGGGGAAGACGTACCTGCCGCCCGAGGGAATCATTTCGTTGACTCGTTGATTGGTTAACTCGTTGACTGGCGGTTTTGTCCGTACCGAGTCAACGAGTCAACGAAATGATTCCCTCGAACAAACGATTCCGGTTTATCTTCGCGCCGCGACATCACACTCTCTCGGGTTTTCGCTGATGGCCAGGCGTCGCGTCGCGCTAAAAAATTGCGAAAAAGAGCGAATGAAAGTGAATACCATTTTGTGCCGATAATTTTTTTCGATACGATACGGTGAACGTTCAGGCGAAGGCGGTGCGTTATGCAGGGTCCACAAATCGAGGCGCTTATACGGCACATCGCGGGGCTGGACCGCGATGACTTGGTTGTATTTTTGCGCAAGCTCGACGTGGACTTCACCATCGACTTCACCAACGAGTTTCTGGACAGCGTTAGCGTCGAACGTCTCCGTCACATCGTCCTGGCCGCCGCCCTCCGCGCGAAAGAACCCGCCTGCGACGGCTAGAGTATTTCCGCCGTAGTCTGCCGTATATACTTTGGCCGCGAATACCGCGAATTTTCAAAAATCATTCGCGGTATTCGCGGCCAAAGTCCGTCACGTCGCGTTTATCGGCCTGAGATCGTCATGGTCGCCCGGCCGCCTCTGTCGAGGGTGCGGTAGGTGACGCTGACGCGGTCGATGCCACGTCGGTTATCCGGCAGGCGGAGGATGCGGCTGTCGCCGTTTCGCGGGAATCGCATGGTCATCGGCGAGGTCCACTTGCTGCCGTCGGCGAAGGTCACGACGACGTCGAACGTCTGAATGGTCGTGCCTTCGATGTCGATTTTCAGTTCGCCGAATCGCGGCGCCTTGCTGGCCCGGACGTCGAGGCGGGTTTTATCCGCGGCGAACCGCATCTCTTGACGAGCAATTCGCGACCAATTGGCCTGGCTCGGCTTGCCGGGACCGCCCGAGCCGAAGCTGCCGCCACCGGGACCGCCAGAGCCAGGCCCTGGGCCGCTATGGCCGGGACCGCCGGAACCGGGGCCGCTGGGGCCTGGCTTGCCCATCCCTGTCTTGCCGCGATCGCGGTCGTTGCGGTCGTTCGAGCCGTAATTGACACTCCTCTTCCCGCCGCCGCAGGCCGCCAGGATCAGCGACGCCCCAATCACACCGATCAACGCCAGTTTCATCTTCATAACGGTTTCCTTTCCGTGATTGCAGGGAATGGTATCACAACCGGCGAAGAAATCCTATCCCGGTTTTTCGTGACGTGACGGTAAAATCGGGCCGGCGAGGCGAGGGAGGCAGAGATCAGCCAGTAGCCAACAGGGTTTTCGGTGCTTGACGGTAAAATCGTTCCACACGTTCGAGAGAGAGGTCTCGTGGCTTCGCGGACTCGAAGGCGTGTCACCGACAGTGAATTTTGAGTGAGGACAAACTCCGCCATACCTGTTGGCTACTGGCTGATGGCGATTGGCTCTGCCTCCCTCGAACAAACGGTTTATCTTCCCCCACGCGCCGCGAATCCCAACGCAAATCGACTTCGTACCCGAAAACGCCGATGATAAAATAGCAGTAGGGCATGTGGTGTATCTTCGTTTCCCAGGCAGGAGTTGACATGATTGTTGTTCACGTGACGCATGAAGCGGTGGAAAAAATTGGCGGAATCGGCGCGGTGGTGGCTGGGCTGGTGACGGCGGAGGAATACGAAAAGAACGTTTCCCGCACCATCCTGGTCGGGCCTGTGCTGCGGACCGACCTGCCGGCAAGCCTCCGCGTCGGCGAGGGCGGCACGCTGATCTACAGCACCATGGACAACCTCACGCCGAGTCCGTGGCGGGAAAAATTCGCCCCCATCGAGAAAACCCACGACGTGGGCATCATCTACGGCACGCGGAAGATCAACGACCCCTGCGGCGGAAACACCGTCCAGGTCGAGGTGCTGCTCATTGACGTCTTCCACTCCAACCGCGACCGGCTGAATCTGTTCAAGGGCGAACTCTACAAAAAATTCGGCGTGCCCTCCGCGCCGTTCGAGCACATCTGGGAATACGAGGAGTACGTCCGCATCGCCGAGCCGGGTTACGAAGCCCTCAAGGCGCTCGGCTGTAACGGTACGAGCAAGAAACCCGTCGTCTACCTCGCGCACGAATACATGGGCATGCCGTTGGCGTTGAAGGTCATTCTCTCGGGCAGCCACAACAGCCGGACGGTGTTCTACGCGCACGAGGTGGCCAGCGTCCGCCCGGTCGTCGAGCACGCGCCAGGCCACGACACGATGTTCTACAACGTTCTCCAGAACGAAATCCGCGACGGACGTTGCATGGAGGACGTCTTCCCGAGCGTGTTCGAAAATTACAAACACCCGCTGGTGAAGGCGGCCCGGCACTGCGACCACGTGTTCTGCGTCGGCGATTACGTCGCGAAGGAGCTGAATTTCCTCGATCGGCACTTCCGCACGCGCGCGTGCGACCTGGTGTACAACGGCGTGCAGGCGCTGCCGCTGACGCTCGAACAGAAACTCGTCAGCCGAGGCCGAATGCAGGAGTACGCCAATAACCTCTTCAACGAGGAACCCGACTGGATCTTCACGCACGTCTGCCGCCCGGTGATGAGCAAGGGCATCTGGCGCGACCTGAACGTGATGCATCACATGGAGCCGCTCCTGGCCAAACGGGGCGAGTCGGCCGTGTACTTCATGCTCGGCACGCTGGCGGGGCAGCGACGGGCCTCCGACGTGCGGCACATGGAGCGCACCTACGATTGGCCGGTGCGGCACGAACGCGGTTATCCCGACCTTTGCGGCGGCGAGGAGACGCTCGCCGACATCATCGACGAGTTCAACCGAACCCATTCGCACATCCGGGCCGTGCTCGTGAATCAGTGGGACTGGAACCGCCAGGTCTGCGGCAACCGCATGCCCGAGGACATGACCTTCGCGGACATCCGGCGAGGCAGCGACCTGGAGTTCGGCCTGTCGGTCTACGAACCCTACGGCATCGCGCAGTTCGAAGCCCTGTCGTTCGGCGCCATCTGTGTGCCCTCGAACGTGTGCGGCTGCATGGGATTCGCCCGCCAATTGGCCTCGCGCGGGCTGGACATCACCAATAATATCGTCGAGGGCAACTTCCTCGCCTTGCCGCCGGGCGTCGATCAGGAGGACGCGATGACGATCGACCAGGCCGGCCGAGACGTGATCGAAACCCGCGAAGCCCAACGCCTCGCCACGCTGCTCGTGCCCATGCTCCCGCGCTGCGACCACGATCTCAAGGCCCGCATCGACAGCGGCTACAAACTCGCGGAAAAAATGAACTGGGAACACGTGATGAAGGACTACTTCCTGCCGAGCCTGGCGAAAACGGCAGGGGCATAGAAACATCGCGGAGATGGCTTGCCTCTTTGCGCCGTAGGACGACCCGGTCGACAACATGTGAATTTTACCGACTTCGAAAAAGACCGAGCGAGATTACGCGGATTAACGGATTAGAGGATTGTCGTGCGGAACGAAGCCCACATAGGTGAAATCCTCTTAATCCTTCAATCCGCGTAATCCCGCTCGGTTTTCGCGAAGTGGGTAAACCCTGCGCACACTGACAAGATCGCCCTACAACACATCCTGCACACGGTCGCGCCGCAACTGTTCCATCAACGTCGCCGCCGCCGCTTTCGCCGATACACCACCCGTCCGCGCGCGGTACGGCGACGAAAAATCAGGCCTTGCCGCCAAAAACAACATCTCCCACGCCGTATCGTCAGCCGCCGTATTGTCAATCGCCGCACCATCGGCCTCGCCACCAACACGCCGCGCGTGCACCGCGATGCAGCTATGACAATCCCCGCCCAACGCCGCCACCACCGTACGCTCCGCCTCCAACGCCGCACGCGAATCCGCATCATCCAACGCCGCCGCCAACGCCGCCGCACGCGACCCCGCCAACGCCTGAACCGCCAACGCGCCCTGACCCGCCGCCGGAATGCACGTCTCCACCGCCAGCACCCGACAATATGCCGCATGCGACGCCGCGAAACCCGCACGCTCCAGCCCCGCAGCCGCCAACATCGCCGCGTCCGCTTCGCGATCCTCCAGAATCTTCCGCAGCCGCGTGTCGATATTGCCGCGAAGCGGCGCTAACACCACGTCAGGCCGGGCGTGCAACATCTGCAACCCGCGCCGCCGCGAACTCGTCCCGACCACCGCCCCGTGAGGCAACTCCGCCAGCCCGAACCCCTCGCGAGTGACCAGAATGTCCCGCGCATCCGCCCGCGCAGGCACTGCCGCGATCGTCAAATCCTCCGCCATCTCCGCGGGCAGATCCTTCGCCGAGTGTACGGCCAGATCTACCCGCCCGCATCGCAGCGCCTCCTCCAATTCTGCTGTGAACAATCCCTTCCCGCCCACATCCAGCAACGGCCCGGCATGCCGATCCCCCCGCGTCACAAACGGCACAATCTCCACCGACGCTCCCGCGCCCGCCCGCGACATCGCCGTCGCCACCAGCCGAGCCTGCGCCATCGCGAGTAAACTCGCCCGCGTGCCTATTCGAATCGTTTCGTGGGAATTCATGGACACATCGTACCCCGGTGAAAAAAAATTACCACTCGGAGAAAACGGGATCCGGGATTCGGAAAGACGACAAACGTTTCACGATGGCTCTGTCTTTTTGCGTTGTTGAATTTTGAAAACAACCGATCATCCTCCCCGGTCTCGCGTGGCAGTACCAGCACACAGCCCCAACGGGGCGTTGGGGGTAGCTCCCTGCTTCGCTCTGCGAGCTACGCAGGGTGAGCGGTACGCCGCGAACCCTGGGGATAGGTGTTTTTGGAACTCTTGTCTCGTGCCTGACGCCACTGGCCGAGGGCACACCGTCGCGTGAAGTCGGCATCGGACGACTCGCACATTCCCATGTGAGCGTTATTCGAAGCCGTACAGGTCCGCGTGTCCGACTTCGGCCAGTGGCGTCAGGCACGATGAGGAGGGGAAAAAGGACACTGCCAGGGCAAACGCATGTACCGTGACGCGGGCATCTTGCCCGCGTGTCTCGCGGGCGCGAGCGCCCGCGTCCGGCGGTGAAATATCTTGTTTTTCGCATGACGTCACCCGTGTGGAACAGTCCGCGAGGGCAAGATGCCCTCGCCACACGCGGGCGAGACGCCCGCGTCACGTTACATGCGTTCGCCCTGAGGACGCCGCTTCGCGGCTGTGTGCCGGCATTCCAATGTGAGACCGGGGAGGATAATTCAATGTTTCCAACGCCGAAAACACACATATGCAACGCTTCAGTCTTAACAAATTTCAAAAATCAAACCGATTTGCTTTTTCACGCCATCCGTGTTCCAATGACAACGCCATTCGCGGAATTCGCGGCAAAAAATTGTTTGTCTATACCAAGGAGTTTCCATGTCCCAGCCGTTGTTTGAGGTGGTGGAGCTTGGCGAGAACCGCTGGATCATCAATGATCGTGGCCGGACCGTCGCGACGGTGACCAACCAGGGCGGCATCGACTGGCTGCTCAAGAGTCCGATGGACGATGGCCCTTTGATCACAAAGATCGAGAAGGATTGCCATCTCGCCAACACGGTGGGGCTGCGGCTGGCGGCGTTTGTGCCGCCGTCGATGCGGGCTGTCGGCGGCTCCATGCAGCCGCTGGAATGGCGGCTGGAAAATCCATCGCGGCTGTGGCTGCGGTCGGGCGTCGGGTCGGACGACGGCGAGTTTTCGTCCGTCACGACGGCCGTGCTCACCACCGACGAGCGGGCCACCCGATACGAATGGCACCTCGACACGGAATTCGTCTACCACGGCAAAGAGCCGAAATTGTTCCCCACGCTGGAGTTCGACAACGTCTACCCCAGCCTGGCGGGACGGTGCTTCCTGTACGCGCCGCGAAAACAATACCGCTGGACGCTGATGAACGACGCCGACGGCGTGATCTGGCGGTGCCCGCATCAGCACACGCTGCATTACGGCTGTAAAATCCCGGACGTTCGTTTCGGTCCGGGCTCGTGGGCGGGATTCTTCGGTGAAACCACGGGCAGCCCGGTCGTCGTCGTTGACGAGTGCGACGCCGAGCCGTTCTGGGCCATCTGTGACATGTACTACGACCTGCACTGCCAGGTCCGCTACACCAAGCCCATCCAGCCCGGCCAAACGCTGCGATACCGCCATAAGGTGAAATATCTCTCCGACGCCGAAAGTCAGAAACTCGTCGACGCCTCCCGCACGTTCAACATCACCGAGGAGGACCGCCGCGCCCATTCCGCGCCGCGGCTGGACTTGGGCCTCAACCGCTTCGACGCCTCCTGCCGCATCGACGGCGAGGACGATTGCTCGATCTTCCGCCAGAACCCGCCCGTGATGACCTGGGACCGCGGCGAAGGCCATTCGTCAAAAGGCTCGTTGCGAATCGTCAACGAATCGGCCAGGGAGACGGTCTGGACGGCTGTGCCGCCCTCGCTGATCCCGCCGCAGCACACGCTGAACATCCGCGCGATGATGAAGACCAAAGACGTCGTCGGCAAGGGCGCGTACCTGCGCGTGCATTACTTCACGTGGGTGTTCGAGCCCGCGCCGCCGCATTCGCTGTTCGTCGATCTGCTGGCCTCCACGCCCGTCGAGGGCACCACGCCCGGCTGGGTGAAAATCGAAGTCCCCCCGCTGGCCGTGCCCGCCGAACATAACGACTACCTCATCCTGCTGGAATTCGTGCTGGACGGGGCCGGCTCGGCCTGGTGCACGGACGTCGACGTCGACCTCCAACCGCAACCGATCGTCACCCCGTCGCTGGAACGCGACAGCCGCGGCTCAAAAGATCTGGTGACCGCGAGCGGAAAATCCGCCGTCGGAGGCGTGGCGGAGTGACGATGTTCGTGTTTCGTATTTACGCCGTACTCCCCGCCAGCCGACGCACTTCCGCCACCACCGCTGACACGATTTCCTCCGCGGGCACGGCGCGGAGTTTTTCGCCGCGGCGATACAAAATCGCTTTGTCTTTGCCGGCGCAGATGGCCACGTCGGCGTCTTCGGCTTCGCCGGGGCCGTTGACCACGCAGCCCATGATCGCCACCTTCAGCGGGGCCTTCACGTCCGACAACGCCGCCTGGATCTTCTCGACCAGCGGCGTCGTGTCCGTCTGGAGCCGCCCGCACGTCGGGCAAATAATCCACTCAATCCCCCGCCGCGCCCGCAGCCGCAGGCTGTACAGCAACTCCAACGCCGCCTGAACCTCCGGCACCGGATCGCCCGCGAAGGACATCCGAACCGTGTCGCCAAGCCCCTCGCACAAACACGCGCCGATCGCCGCCGCCGAACGGATCGTCCCCGTCTGCCGGGTCCCCGCGTGCGTCACGCCCAAATGCAGCGGATACTCCCATCGCGCCGCCAACGCGCGATAGGCCGCCACGCACGTCACCGCGTCATGACTCTTCGCCGCCAGTACGAGGTCGTGAAAATCCATCTCGTGAAAAATGGCCAGGTATTCCGCCATTTTTTCGACCATCAGCTCCACGCGAGGCCGCCGCAACTCCGCCGCCCGCCGCGACGCGTCGGCCCGCTCGACGATGCTGCCCTCGTTGACCCCCACGCGAATGGCCACGCGGGCGGACCTGGCCGCCGCGATCACGCGACGCACCTGTTCGCGGTCGCCGATGTTGCCGGGGTTGAGCCGAATCTTCGCCACGCCGGCGTCGATGGCCTCGATCGCGCGGTCGAAATGAAAATGCACGTCCGCCACAATCGGCACGGGACTGCGGCGGACAATCGCCGCCAACGCCGCCGTGTCCTCGCGGGTCGGCACGGCCACGCGAACGATATCCGCCCCCGCCGCCGCGAGCGTCTCCACCTGGGCAAGCGTCTCCTTCACATCGGCAGTCCGCGTGTTGGTCATGCTCTGCACACTGACCGGCGCCCCGCCGCCGATGACGACCCCGCCCACATTCACCGCACGAGTCCGCCTGCGTACTATTTCTGGTTGTTGCATGGGGAGATTCTACCAAAAGCACAACATGTTTTCAGCGGCTTGCCGGTTTGCGCTGTAGAGCGTTGAAAGCAATCGGTCGGCTTCCTCCGGCCTCGATGTGTTTCGGACTTCGAATTTTATGTATCAGACGCATCGATCGGCCTCGCCGCCATCGTCGGTCCGTCGGCGTGGAAAAAATCCTGAAGGATCGTCGCGGCGGCGAGGGCGTCTTGCCATTGCTTCTTTTTTTTTCGCGTGAGTTGGCCCGCGAGGGCTTTGTCGGCGGCGAAGCTCGAGAGCCGCTCGTCCCACAGCCGGACGTCCAGGCCGGTACGGCGTGCGAGGTCGACCGCCTGACGACGGCAACGCTTTCCTTGCGGGCCTTCGGAGTCGTCCATATTCAGCGGCCAGCCGACGACAATGCCACAGGCCCCTTCCGCCTCGGCGACGCGGGCGATCGCGTCCATCGCCGCCGACCACGGCAAGGCAGCGATCACCTCCAGCGGCGACGCGATCCCCGCCCGGCTGTCCCCCGCCGCCAGCCCGATCCGCACCGTTCCGATGTCCACGCACAGCCATTTCATGCCCACAGCGTACCCGGCCCTCTCGCCGCCCGCACGATAAAATTTTGGTGACAACCGCGACCGGACTCGATATAGTTTATGGTTTCCAACCCAATTGGGACTGCGTGGGTTGGCGTACGAAAATTTACCTTTTTGCCTTACGAGGAATTGCATGGCCAAACCACGACGTCGCCGCAAAGTCGGCTCCAAGAAACGCCGCGAACGCCGGAACCGCCGCAAGAAGTAGCACGCGGTAAACAATCTATCAGGCGCTGCCGCGGACCGCGGATTCTTCGCGTTATCGCGGTCAAGAGGACGCGCAGCATGTTGTCAACCGCGCCGCACGCGCGGGAATTGGCTTCGTGTTGATCGCGTCCTCTTGTGTTGCGCCTGGATTGTCCGATGTGGGGATGGCTCGGCCTTTTTGCGTTGTCGAACGTTCTTGGGCCCCATGGTCTTCATCCGGCCTCATGAAGACCGAGCGGGATTACACGGATTAACGGATGACAGGATTGCCGCACTGGAACGAAAAAATTTCCGGAACTATCGGATCGTTACACGAACACGAACAGAGCGGCCTCCACGGTCTCGCATGAGGGCGGCGGTTCACAGCCCCAACGGGGCGTCTTGGGTAGCCCAGGGTGAGCGGTACCCCGCGAACCCTGAGAAACGGAGCGATTTCTTCTCTCCGCATCGTGCCTGACGCCACTGGCCGAGGGCGAACACACGAGCCAGTACGACATCGAACGGCGTCACAGGGTAGTGTGCAAGTTGCTCGACGCCGTCTTCGCGTGACGGAGTGCCCTCGGCCAGTGGCGTCAGGCACGATGAAAGAGTTCCGAAAAACACGCGCCCCAGGGTTCGCCGAATACGGCTCACCCTGGGCTACCCAAGATGCCCCGTTGGGGCGGCGAGCCGGCGATTCCACGCGAGGCCGGGGAGGTTGCTCGTGCTCTTGTCCATTACAATGATGCTGCGGTATCTGATTGGAGCCCAATAACGTCCCATGCGAGCACTTGGCATCTTTTCGTATTTCGGTTACGAACTGCCGCTGCGGCAGCGGCTGACGCTGTTGGCAGGGGCGGGCGTGACGCATACGTCGTTGTGGTGGGGGCCGCCGGAGGAGGCGTTTTGCCTCGGGCGGATTCACGACGCGCCGGCCCTGGCGAGAGACCTCGGGCTTCACGTCGAAAATTTCCACGTGCCGTTCGAGGAGTGCAACGACCTCTGGCTGGGCCCCGACGAGCGCGATAACTTCGCCCGGCGGCACATGGCGTGGATCGACGACGCGCGGCGGCACGGCATCGGCACGGTGGTGATGCATGTTTCGCACACCGACGCCGCGCCGGGGCCGACGCCCGAAGGGCTGACCGTCTTCGACGCCATCGCCCGTCACGCGCTCCAGGCGGGCGTGACGTTGGCCGTCGAAAACACGCGGCGCGACGACATCCTCCACGCCGTCCTCGACGCCTGCCCGCTCGACAGCATCGCCTTCTGCTACGACTCCTCGCACGACTGGCTCTGGGGCAGCCCGCGATGGTCCACGCTGACCCGCTGGGGCCACCGGCTGAGGCAAACCCACTTTTCCGACGCCGAAATCGACCGCGACCGCCATCGCCTGCCCGGCGACGGACAACTCGACTGGCCCGCCCTGGCCGACCGCTTCCCACGCGACTACCGCGGCGCCATCATGCTCGAAGTCATGCCCGCCGACCTCGCCGACACCCCGCCGGAAACGTTCCTCACCCACTGCGTGCGGACACTCCACTGGCTCGACGACATCCTGCCGGGAACCATTGACGAGTGACAAGAGATGGCCATCGTGGCGCAGGGGCATCACGTAGGCATTATCCCGGTTTTCGTGTGACCTTCGAATTCGACGCCACTGGCCGCAGGCCCTGCCATTTTGCGTTGCAAAACGTTGTGAGCGACTGAACGCTTCGCCTGTCACAATGATCTACAACGCAAAATGGCAGGGCCTGCGGCCAGTGGCGTCTGAACATGAATCTCGCGCGAGTAGAAGGAAAGCACGTGCGATCCGCCTTGCATCGTGGCGTCGTCTTCGTTCGGCGCCCTTATATCGGCTTGCCCTGCCCCCATCGCGTGACGTCGGCGAGGAAGGCGTCGATTTCGTCCTGGGTGTATTGCCCTCCCACGCACAGCCACGTGCCTTTGGGGCTGAGGTTTTGCATGAGGACCTTGGCGTCGGCCATGTCGTCGCAGAGCAGTTGCAGCCCCGCGCCTTTGGCCTGGGCGCGTTTGTACACATGCAGCCAGCGTCGGCTGGGGTTGTTGCCGGCGCCGAAAACCCATTGGAGGACGTCGATTTTTCCGCGTTCGAGCAGGGCGTCCAGATGCGGCAGGGCGCCGGGGCCGTCGAGGTGGTAAATCGTGCGGTCGAGATATTCGTTTTCCACGCGGATCGACGGCAGGATGGCCTCCTCGAACGAGGCCGGCGAGATCATGCAGATGAAGTCGCACTGGCTGACATACGATTTGCCGAAGTGGAAGTAGTTGGTCCACGTGGTGCACGGCAGCCCCGCGGCCGCGATGGGTTTGTGCACGTCGTCGTACATTTTCGGGTAAAACCGCGTGACGTATTCGCACGCCAGGCAGACGCCCTCGGGGTCGTCGGCCATGTCCATGCAGAGTTCCTGCGGATCGCGCAGGGCAGCCAACAGATCGCCGGTGGTGTGGATGTCGGTCAGCCCGGTGATCCATCGCCCCTGGGCGCGGCGGATGGATTCCTCGGTCGCGCGGAGGATCCATTGCCAGTATTCGTTGTCGAAATTTGGCGTGATGTCGAGAACCTCGCGGATGTTCGAGCAGGTGGGCTTGGACCAACTGCTGTAGTCGCTGAAGTCCAGCTCGCAGCCGAAAATCGTCGCGCACACTTCGGGCCCGAGGTTGGGGTACCAGGTGGGGATGTTGTCGGCGCATGGCTCAAACGCGGCCACGCCCGCCTCCACGCAGGACAGGATGTGGTCGAGATCGAACCACCGCTCGCGAATCGACGCGTGCGTTTTTTGCGGATATTTCGCCTGTTTCGTCGGCTTTCGGCCGGTGTTCACGATCGGCCTGTCGAGAATTTCTTGATTCCAAAACGCGTCCCAACGCTGCATGATGCGATCGAAATCCGGGCAAATGGGCAGTTGCATGTATCGTTCCTTGTCAATAGTTTTTATTTTCGATTTTCGTGCTTCGTCTCATTTGCCCTGCGCCAGGCCTTGTTTGACGAGGTACTGTGCGCTTCGTTTGATTGCGTCGGTCATGTCGGTGGCGCATTCGTCGAGTTCGACGACCAGCCATTCGAGTCGGTTGGCGTCGGCGGCGGCGATGCACGCGGGGACGTTGACTTTGCCTTCGCCGACGGCGGTGTGCGGCTGGCCCTGCACGAGCGGGCCGTCCTTGACGTGCAGCAATTCCACGCGGTCGACGCAGGCGCCGATGACGGCCGTCGGGTCGGTGTCGCCGAAGTGGCAGGCCCAGTAGATGTCCATTTCGCTGAAGACGTCCGGCGCGAATTCGCAGAAGATCTCCATGCCGAACCGCCCGTTGTGGCGTTCGACTTCGACCCAGTGATTATGGTAGCCCATCCGCAGCCCGTGCGGCGCGAGCAGGGCGGCGGCGGTCTGGAATTCCTCCGCGGTGGCCTTGATTTTGTCCACGCTGGCGAAATCTTCGATCCACTTGCCGCTGATCAGCCGCGTGTAGCCGAGCGCCTTGGCGGTGTCGACGGCCTCGTTGATCGTCTCGCGCGTCGGCGTGGGCACGTGTGCCGAGCACGCCCGAATGCCCAGATCGTCGAGCACCTTCCGCACCGCCGCCGGCGAATGGCCGTACAGCCCCGCGAACTCCACGCCCTGATACCCAAACGAGGCTACGTCCTTCAACACGCCAAACAAATCCTTCTCGCCACGCTGCCGAAGACTGTACAGTTGAACGCCAAGCGGTTTCGATGCCATGTTCATTTCTCCTTATTGTTGTGTACTTTTACCACAGAGACGCAAAGAACGCTGAGCAAAAGATGGTTATGTTGCGATGGAAAACGTTTCGCGACGGCTTGCCGTTGTGATGCGGTGCGGGCCGTCGCGCGTTATGAGACGGCCGCGCCGGGCGGGACGTCCTGTTCGAGGGTGACGAAGACGACTTTGCGGTCGGTGCCGTCTTCAAAACCGGCGGCCAGGAGCATGCCGTGGCTCTCCAGGCCTCGCATTTTGCGTGGTTCGAGGTTGGCGACGACGACGACCTGTCGTCCCAGCAGGGCCTCGGGGGGCATGAATGGCCGCAGGCCCGCGAGGATCTGCCGGGGCGGTTCGCCGCCGCCGAGATCGACCTTGAGGACGAAGAGCTTGTCGGCGCTGGGATGGTTGGCGACTTCGAGCACCTTGCCCACGCGCAGGTCGAGTTTGGCGAAGTCGTCGTAACCGATCAACGGCTTACCCGCCAGGGCGGGCGCGGGCGTTGGCGCGGGTGCCGCAGGCGGCGTGCTGGAGGCCGGTTGATCGGACACGTTCGCAGCGGGCTGATTTTGTTGATTTTCCGTCATGGACGCACCTTTCTTTCCTGTGAAGAGGATACAGCGACAAGTGGCAAGCGACAAGTGACAAGAGGAAATAGTGACAAGCGACGAGAGTAGTCATTGATTCGCGCTGGAGGCAATGGTTTTGTATGACAAAACGTTCCCACTCTTGTCACTTGTCGCTGGTCGCTTGTCACTGTTTTTCCCAAATTTCCCGCTTGCGTTAAACGCGGTTTGGCCGCATAGTATAGGAGGACGTTGACGGAGTGTTGAAAACGGATTTTCGACGGCTCCGAGGAGTGGTTTCATCGTTGCGAGGCAATGCTATGAAAGGCTATCACCATCCGCCGGTGGGGGCATTGGCCGCTGAGTTATCGGCGGGGTTGTTACGGCTTCGTAAGGGGTACGTCGATGCCGCCGAGTCGCTCATCCGCCTGATTGATCCCGCGCAGGAATATCCGTACGAGTTCGTCGTGTTTCGACTGACGAATTATCGTGGCCCGCGCGACAAGGCCGTTCAGTCGCTGCCGGGCGGCACGCTGCGGGCGGATCTGTTGCGGCTGATGATCCAGGTGAGCGAGAGTTTCAGCCTGAGCACGGCCGATTACGACGAGCCGGTGATCGACATGGCCGAGGCGGCGCGGCGGTTCAAGGTGTCCACCAAGACGCTCCAGCGTTGGCGTGCGGAGTTGCTGCCCGCGCGGCGGATCGTGTTTCCCGACGCCAAGCGCCGCATCGCGTTTCTCGAAAGCACGCTCGGCTGGTTCGAGTCGTTGCGTCGCGAAAGTCTTCAGCGGTCGGCCAGTTTTCACCAACTCAGCGATGCCGAGCGGCGGGACATCATCCGCCGGGCCACCCGCATGGCCAAGTGGTCGCGATGCTCGCTGGCCGAAGTCTGCCGCCGCATCTCCGACCGCAACGGGCGGGCCCTCGAAACCATCCGTTACACGATCCGTCAGCACGACGCGCAGTGCCCGACGGAGGCCATCTTCCCGCACCTGCTTTCCGGCGTCGGGCCTGACGACCGCGAAATCATCTATCGCTGTTTCCTCAACGGCGTGAGCGTGCAGGCGCTGGCCCAGCGGTACAACCGCACGCGGGGCAGCGTCTATCGCATCATCAACGAGATGCGGGCGAAAATCCTGCTGGAGCAGCCGATCGCCCACATGTACAGCCCGCAGTTCGAACTGCCCGACGCCGACGCGACCATCCTGGGCGTACGTGACGCGGGCGTCTCGCCCGCGTTGGGTGTTCCATTGGCCGAGCCCATGGAAGACGACAAACCGACCTCGCTCGCGCCAGCGAGCGAGGCCAACGACGCGGCGTTCATTCCTGACGCCAAGCCGACGGCAAAAGGCAAATGGCCGATCGCGATCAAGGGTACTATGGGCGAGCCTGCCCTGCGCAGCGCCGAGAGCGAAACAGGGACGCCCTCGACACGTGAAGCCGGCCAGTACGTCGCCGCCAAGCCGCACCGCGTCCGCAGGCCGACCGATCCCGATTTGCCGCCGTATCTGCGCGATCTCTACGACACGCCGCTGCTGTCGCCGCAGGCCGAACGTGACCTGTTCCGCCGGTACAACTACCTGAAATTCAAAGCCGACAAACTCCGCAAGCAGATCAGCCTCAACCACGTCCGCACGCGGCTGCTGCGGCAGATCGAAACCCTGCTCATCGAGGCCAACGGCGTCAAAAACGAGATCGTGCAGGCCAACCTTCGCCTGGTGGTTTCTATCGCGAAAAAGCACCTCGGCGGGCCTCAGGAATTGTTCGAACTCGTCAGCGACGGCAACGTCTCGCTGATGAAAGCGGTGGAAAAATTCGACTTCAGCCGCGGCTTTCGCTTCAGCACGTACGCGTCGTGGGCGATCGTCCGCAACTTCGCCCGCACCATCCCGCAGGAACGCTACCAACTCGACCGCTACGAAGCCACGCAGGACGAAGTGCTCGACGCGGCCGCGGGCCTGGAACGATTCGATCCCAACGCCGTCAACCTGCCCGAACTCCGCGAATCCCTCGACGTGCTGTTGGTCCAACTCACCCCGCGCGAACGCACGATCCTCATCGACCATTACGGCCTGAACGAGACGCAATCGGCCAAAACCCTCGATCAACTCGGCCAATCCCTTGGCCTGTCCAAAGAACGCGTCCGCCAGATCGAGGCCGGCGCCCTGCAAAAACTCCGCGTCATCATGAAGCCGCAACGGTAGATTGCCCCCGCGGGATCGCTCATCAGAAAAGGATAGAACCATGATTGTCGTCAGCACGGAATTCGTCGCCGGGTACACGGTCGTAAAATCGTTGGGGCTTGTGCAGGGCAGCACCGTGCGGGCCAAACATGTGGGACGCGACATCGCCGCCGGGTTGAAATCCATATTCGGCGGCGAAATTCGTGGGTATACCGAATTGCTGGAGGAAGCGCGGCGGCAGGCCACGGAGCGCATGATCGAATCGGCCAAACGAATGGGCGCTAATGCGATTCTTGGCGTCCGTTTTTCCGCCAGTTCCGTCATGCAGGGGGCCAACGAGCTTTACTGTTATGGTACGGCCGTTGTGATCCAGGCAGAGATGTGACCCTATGACGCACAATTTTCACGGCCATGTCACGCTGGATGACTATGTGCGATTCAATGAGTTTGTTCGAAAAAAGGGACGGCCGAGGAAAACGTGGGCCGTGATATTCCTGATACTTCTGGCGGCACTGGTGGTCCTCAACATCTCCCGCCTTACCTCAGGCGACCCCGTGGAAATTCTCGCCGGGGTGCTGACCATTGTCCTGGCGGTTCTCCTCTGGACGTTTCTCATGTATCTGGCGACGGTGTTCCATAAAAAATCATACGCAAAGCACTACGAGTCCAGTAAAAATTTGGCCGAGGAACAGTGGTATTGCGTCGATGAACGCGAAATTACGGTCAGGACCGAAAGCAGCAGCACAACACTGACAAAAGAAAGAATTCACAAAATCGCGACCGACGAAGACACCGTGTACATTTTCACGGCCATGAACGTCGCGATCATCATCAAAGCACGATATTTCCAAACGCGGCAGGAGTATGACGACGTCAGGGACTTTATCGTGACCCATTATGTCACGACGGGATAGTCGACAAACGCGTCGCCGGTTGAGTTTTCTGGTGCGATGTGTAGTGCCTGATTTTTCGTCGAAAACAACCGATTGACCTCCCCGGTCTCGCGCGGAAGCGCCGGCACACAGCCGCGAAGCGGCGTCGTTTTTAGCCCCGGGTGATCGGTACGCCGCGAACCCTGGGTTAACGGCTTGAACATCTTTCCTCTTTGTCCGCTGGCGTGGTACAGTAGAGCCCATGAGAGTGTTGTCCTACATCCTGCCGCTGGCGACGATGATGCTGGGCGGGGCCGCCTTGGCGAATTGGTTGTGGTTTTCCGTTCCGCCGCGTGAGGCGATGCGGCTGCCGGTGATCGAAGAGCCGATGGTTGCGTCGTCGGGCCCTGTCGTGCCTGAGCGGATGGCGGGGGTGTTGACGGTTGGCGTGGGCGTGCCGGGTCGGCAGGGCGGTTCCTGGCCGGGGTTCCGCGGGGCGGAACTGGACGGCATCAGTCGCGACGCCACGCCGCTGGCCCGCGCCTGGCCGGCCGCCGGGCCCGCCAGACTGTGGGGCCTCGAACTCGGGCTTGGCTACGCCGGCGCCGCCGTGCACAAGGGCCGCGTGTACGTGCTGGATTACATCGCCCCGCCCGACACGCCAACTCCGGTGGCTGCGCCGCCACGTGACGCGGGCGTCTCGCCCGCGTTGAACGTTCCATCGGCCAGGACGGGGGGCGACGAATCGACTTTGCCACAAGACGCGGGTAAACCTGCCCTGCATAGCCTTGGCGAAGCAGGGATGCCCGCGTCGCGCGAGGGCGAGACGCCCTCGCCACGTGAACCCGCCGCTCCCGAATTCGGCGACGCCCTGCGCTGTCTCTCTCTCGACGACGGCCGGGAAATCTGGCGGTACGTCTATCCCGTCGCCGTCAAAGTCAATCATGGCCAGTCTCGCACCGTCCCCGCCGTCAACGACCGCTACGTCGTTTCGCTGGGCCCCAAGTGCCACGTCATCTGCCTCGACGCCGTCACCGGCCAACTCCTCTGGGCCAAGGACCTCCGCGACGAATTCGGCACGACCGAGCCGCAATGGTACGCCGGCCAATGCCCGATCATCGACGGCGACCGCGTGATCCTCGCCCCGGCAGGCCCCGACGTGCTCATGATGGCCGTCGACCTCGCCACGGGCCGCGTGCTCTGGAAAACGCCCAACCCGATGAAATGGCGCATGACGCACGTCTCGATCGTGCCCATGGAATTCGCGGGCCGACGCATGTTCGTCTACTGCGGCAGCGGCGGCATGGCGGGCGTCTCCTCCGACGAAGGCCGAATCCTCTGGCAGACGACGGAATGGAAAATCGCCGTCGCCACCGTGCCCACACCCGTCGTCCTGCCCGAAGGCAGACTGCTCTGCACCGGCGACTACAAAGCCGGCTCGGCGATGTTCCAACTGGCCGAATCCGGCGGAAAACTCACCATCCGCCGACTGTGGAGACTGCCCTCCGAACAATTCGCCTCACGTCAACACACGCCCGTCTACTACGACGGCTACCTCTACGCCGTCCGCCCCGACGGCCTGCTGACCTGCCTGCACCCCGACGGCCGCGTGGTCTGGACCAGCGGCTCGGACACGTTCGGCCTCGGGCCGCTGCTGATCTCTTCGCAGGGCCTGATCTACGCCCTCGACGACGACGGCTTGATGGTCCTCGCCGAAGCCACCCCACAAGGCTATCGCCCGCTGGCCCGCGCGAAAATCCTCCCTGGCGGCGAATGCTGGGCCCCGCTGGCGCTTTCCGACGGCCTGCTCATCGCCCGAGACATCCGCCGCATGGTTTGCCTGGACATACGGGCGAACGAGTGAACCACGCCGTGCGCGAGTGCATGCCACGATGTAGGGTGAACCTCGTCGCATAGCCCAACCTGGCCACAGGCCCTGCCATTTTGCGTTGTAGAACGCTCCTGGCGACAGGCCTGTTTTGCAACGCAAACTGGCAGGGCCTGTGGCCAGGTTGGGCTATGCATAATCATGACGTGTTCCTGCCGTGCGGTTTGCCACTTTCTCCTGTGATTATCGTGTTTCTGTGGTACAGTCCTTCCCATCGCAACGCAGGTTATGCGTTACGAGGAACACGAGACGAAGGGCATGGTTTATGAGTAAAATCGTCATTGTGGGCGGCGTGGCGGGTGGGGCATCGGCGGCGGCGAGGCTTCGACGATTGGACGAGGCCGCCGAGATTGTTTTATTCGAGCGTGGGGAATACATTTCGTTCGCCAACTGTGGCTTGCCGTATTTCATCGGCGGCGAGATTACGGATCGCGACGCGTTGACCGTGCAAACTCCCGAAGGTTTTCGTGCGCGGTTTCGCATTGACGTGCGGGTGGAGCAGGAAGTGACGGCCATCGACCGGCAGGCCAGGACGGTGACGGTGATCCATCGCAAGGCGGGCGAAACCTGCGGGAAAACCTATGTGGAGTCGTATGACACGTTGATTCTTTCGCCGGGGGCGGCGCCGATTGTGCCGGATATTCCCGGCGTCGTGACGGCGGCTTCGCGCGTGTTTACGCTCCGCAACATTCCTGATACGTACCGGATCAAGGACTTCATTGACCGCACGCGGCCTGGCAGCGCGGTGGTGGCAGGGGGTGGGAATATCGGTGTGGAAATGGCCGAGAATCTGCGGCGGGCGGGGCTGGCGGTGACGTTGGTGGAGCGGGCCGATCAGGTGATCGCGCCGCTGGATTACGACATGGCGTGCGACGTGCACGCCCATTTGCGGCGTCAGGGCGTGACGTTGCGGCTGAGCACCGCCGTGCAGCGGGTCGAGGAGACACCGGCAGGCCTGCGCGTCACGTTGAGTGGCGACACGAATCGTAGCGAGGAGATGTTGACCGACATGCTGATTCTCTCCGTCGGTGTGAGGCCCGAGAATTCGCTTGCCGTTGCGGCGGGACTTGCCGTTGGCGAGCGCGGCGGCATTGGCGTCGATTCGCACATGCGGACGTCGGACGAGCACATCTACGCCGTCGGCGACGCGGTGGAGGTGGTCGATTTCGTCACGGGACAGGCCGCGATGATTCCGCTGGCGGGCCCCGCGAACAAACAGGGGCGTATTGCGGCCGATCACATCTGCGGGCGGCCGTCGTCGTATTCGGGCACGCAGGGGTCGGCCATTTTGCGGGTGTTCGACCTGACCGTCGCCACGACGGGCATCAACGAAAAGACCGCCTGCCGGTTGGGGCTGGCGTACGACAAAACGTTCACGTATTCCAACAGCCACGCCGGGTACTTTCCCGGCGCCGTTCCGATGTGCATCAAAACCGTGTTCGAAAAAGGCAGCGGGAAAATCCTCGGCGCACAGATCGTCGGCGGTGACGGCGTGGACAAACGCTGCGACGTGCTCGCTACCGCGATTCGCGCCGGCATGACCGCCGCCGACCTGGCCAGGCTGGAACTGTGCTACGCGCCGCCGTACTCGTCGGCGAAGGACCCGGTCAACATGGCCGGCTTCGTGCTCGAAAATCTGCTCACCGGCACGGTCAAACACATTCACTGGCACGATGTCGCCGCGCTGCCCCGCGACGGCAGCGTGACATTGCTGGACGTCCGCACGACGATGGAATACGACAACGGCCACATCGACGGGTTCGTCAACATCCCGCTGGACGACCTTCGCGGGCGGCTGGCGGAACTGGACCCACACAAGACGGTCTACGTGAACTGCCGCAGTGGCCAACGCAGCTACCTCGCGGCGAGGATTCTCAGCCAGCGCGGCTTCGACGTGTACAATCTCGACGGCGGCTATCGGCTGTATCACGCCGTCACTGGCGATGCGGACGTCCCTGCCGCGACGCGGCGAAGCGGAGACGGGTCGCCCGCGCAAACGCCAGCCGGGCAGCAACAGGTTCCGCCATGCCAAACCCAACGCGGGCGAGATGCCCGCGTCGCAGAGGACGCCCGTGACACGAAGACCATTCGCCTCGACGCCTGCGGGCTGCAATGTCCGGGCCCGATCATGAAACTCGCCGCCGCCCTCAAAGACGCCAATGCCGGCGACGTCGTGGAGATCCGCACGACCGACCCTGCCTTTGCCGGGGACATCGACGGCTATTGCCGCCGCACCGGCCACGCGTTCCTGGGGTGCACCAACGAAAAAGGCGTCGCCATCGCGCGAATCCGAAAAACGACTCCACGTGCGTCATCGACCGTCGGCAGCACGTCCACGCCCGCCGCCGGAGGAAACGGAAAAAACTTCATCTTGTTTTCCGGCGACCTCGACAAAGCCATCGCGACGTTCATCATGGCCAACGCCGCCGCCGCGATGGGGCGAAACGTCAGCATCTTCTTCACCTTCTGGGGTCTGAACGTCCTGCGAAAACCCAAACAACCCAACGTGAAAAAAGACCTCATCTCCCGCATGTTCGGCTGGATGATGCCGCGAGGCTCGACAAAACTCGGACTGTCCAGCATGAACATGGGCGGCCTGGGCGCCAGACTGATCCGCGCGATCATGAAGAAAAAACACGTGGACAGCCTGGAGGACCTCATCGCCGCCGCCCGGAAAAACGGCGTGGAGCTGATCGCCTGCACGATGAGCATGGACGTGATGGGCCTCAAAAGCGAGGAGCTTATCGACGGCATCAAGCCCGGCGGCGCCGCCGCCATGCTCGCCCACGCGGAAGAATCGGACATGTCCCTGTTCATTTAGAACGTGGGATTTAGAGCGTGGGATTGCCGTGTGGGCAAGAAAACCATAAAATTCTTTCATCCTGAAACTCGTGTAATCCCGCTCGGTCTTCGCGAAGCCGGATAACACACATTGGGCGGCCCGAACGCATTGCAACGCAATGAGGCAAGCCGCTGAAACATTCTGGCGAAAGGTGGTTGGCGTGCCGAAAATACGTATCCAGAAACTGCTGAGCGATGCCGGCGTCACGTCGCGGCGCGGCGTCGAGCCGTTGATTCTCGATGGCCGGATTACCGTCAACGGCAAGCAGGTGGCCGAACTGCCGTGCTTCGTCGATCCCGACAAGGACGAAATTCTCATCGACGGCAGGCCCGTGAAAAAATACGACGCCAAGCCGGTCTACATTCTCGTGAACAAGCCGCGCGGCGTGGTCTCCACGGAGTACCCCGGCCCGGCGGGCGAGCCGCGCGTGCTCGACATCATCCCGCCGCAGCGGTCGCGCGTGTTTGTGGTGGGGGCATTGGACGACGACAGCACCGGCGTCGTGCTCGTCACCAACGACGGTGATTTGGCCGAGCGAATGACGCACGCACGCTACGGGCTGGTGAAAAAGTACGTCGCCGACGTCGAAGGCCGGATCGGCGAGGACGCCATCGAAGCCCTCAAGGCGGGCATGCATTTCGATGGCACGCGGACGCGCCGGGCATACGTGAAAGTCCTCAGTCGCAGCCTGGAACGGACGCTGCTGGAAATCGACCTCGCCGAAACGCACAACCGCCAGGTGCGGCGAATGTTCGCGAAAGTCGGACACAAAGTCCGCCGACTCAAACGCGTCGCCCTCGGGCCGCTGACGGACGACGGCATCAAAATCGGCCGCTGGCGGAATCTCCTGCCCGGCGAAGTCCGCCGCCTCAAGGCAGGCGATACCGGCGACATGCCCGCAAACGAACCCACCAAGCCGGCAAAATTGTCCAAAACCGCGAAATTGTCCGGCGGCAACATGGGACCTGGCAAAACAGGCCCCGGCACGTCAGGCCCGGCGGGGAAATTTGGCGCAGCCAAACCCGCCCGCCGCGGCAAGGCTACGCCCGGCAAGCCCGCCCCCCGAGGCCACCGCGAAATTCGCGTCCGCCGCGAGGCGAAACCGCCGGCGAACAGCAAACGCAAGTAAGGGAGTCTCCCATGACACAGGAATTCAACGGCCTGGGCATGCATCTGGGGAATTTGTCGCGGTTGTCGAACGCCCGGTCGCGGTCGATTTCGGCGGAGAATCCAACGGGCGCCAAGGGCGGCGGCGGGAGGCATTGCGATGACACGCACGGGCCGTCGCGGGAGCTGGGGCAGGGCTGGAAGGTACGGCCTTGCGTCGGCGTCAAACCGGGGCAAACGCTCACGCTGGCGGAGATCGACGGCCCCGGCGCCATTCAACAGATATGGATGACCCCGACGGGAAACTACCGTTTTGCGATTCTACGGTTTTACTGGGACGGCGAATCGACGCCGTCTGTAGAAGTGCCCGTCGGCGATTTTTTTGCCAGCGCCTACACGAGTTTCAATATATATAGACCGATCAACTCGCTCCCCGTGTGCGTGAACCCCGGAAACGCCTTCAACTGTTACTGGGAAATGCCGTTCCGTAAACAGTGTAAAATTACGTTGGAAAATATAGGGTTTGAGGAGATGGTGATTTTCTATCAAATCAACTATACTCTCACCGACGTCCCAGCCGACGCGGCCTGTTTTCATGCACAGTTCCGCCGGACGAATCCGTTGCCGTACAAGGACATCTATACCATAGTAGACGGCCTTCGCGGACGGGGACATTATGTTGGCACCTATATGGCCTGGCAGGTGAACAACAACGGTTGGTGGGGCGAGGGCGAAATCAAATTTTACATAGACGGCGATTTGCCGGATGGCGTCGCCGGACGAAATGTTCGGGAGCACGGCGGGCCGTGTTTTCCTACGATTTGCGGCACGGGCACGGAAGATTATTTCTGTGGTTCGTACAATTTCGAGAATAAGGAAACGAAACAATACCAGGAGTTCACGACAGCCTACGCGGGCGTGCCGCACGTGGCGCGGCCTGACGGAGTATACAACGCCAACACGCGATTCAGCATGTATCGGTGGCACATTATGGATCCCATCCGGTTTGGCGAAAATTTTGCCGCGACGATCCAGTCGCTGGGCTGGCGATCGGGCGGCCGATATCTGCCGAATCAGGATGACATGGCCTCCGTCGCTTTCTGGTACCAAACCGAACCCCACGCACCGTTCCCGAAACTTCCTGATCGCGACGGATTGGAAATCATATAAGCGCGGACCGGCGTTACGATGGGGCCCAGTTCACAATCGCCAGCCCCTCGACACGTTCAAACTTGCGAATATTGTTTGTTACCAGAGTCAGCCCCTCAGCCTTCGCGTGCGCCGCGATCATCGCGTCCATTGGCCCAATCGGTGTCCCCAGTTTTTTCAGCGTGGCGCGAATTTTTCCATACTCCACGGCGGCAGTGTCGTCAAACGGCAACACAGGGATAAACACAAGAAATTTGCGCAAAGCAGTCAGATTTTTTTCGGGAAATGTGTTCGCCTCGACACCATAGAGGAGTTCGGATAGCACCACTGTAGAAATCACAATACCGTCTTTTCTGTTCACCTGAAAATTGGCACGAACAATCCCCGGTTTGTTTTTTATACAATACACGCAGGTGTCGGTGTCCAGCATGTATTTCACAGTGGTTCCCTCGGAGTGAATTCACCTTGGTCGGGGCGGCCTTCGGCGAGGAAATCATCCGTAAAGCCGTTCAGGCCTTCCAAAAAAATCTCCCATTCACGATCTTTTGGATATACCATGATGACGTGCCCACTTTTCTGGATATATACTTCCGTGCCTGAAAACCGGTATTTTTTCGGCAGCCGAATGGCCTGATTTTTCGGATTTTCCCTTGCATGAACGGCAAAGCGTGGCACAATGGTTTTGTTGGCCCGGATGGGCCGGCCGGGCTGTTGGGCCTGGAGGAATCCACGTTTTTCTGTTTTTCGTAAGGTGCTCGCTCATGACACGATGTTTCTGGCTGGCGGCGACGATTGTCGCGGTGATGGTGTGTTCTCCCGCGTTGGGCGTGGTGATTGCCGGAGGCGACGGCAGCGGCAACACGACGGGATACGCCCTCGACGGCAATCCCGTTCCCGGATGGGATTATATCGGCACGTACGGGGCCGGGGCCGCGGTGTACCTTGGCGATGGCTGGGTGTTGACCGCCGCCCACCTGCTTACCCACAACACGGTGACATTCGCGGGCGTGACGTACACGGTCGACTCGGGGCCGCGATATCAACTGGACAATCCCGATGATGCGTGGTTCGGCGACTTGGGGAAGACGGACCTCGTCATGTTCCGGCTGGCCTCGACGTCAGGCTCGCCCGACTGGCCCGCCTTGGCGCCGTTGAATATCGCCTCGTCGCCCGTGCAGACCGACACCGACGTCGTGATGATCGGCAACGGCTACAACCGCCAAGCCTCGCCCGTCGGTTACGACAGTGACTGGACGGCGGTGTCCGTCGACAGCGAGGAGTGCATGTACAGCGGCTTCCGATACGCCGGCACGAAGAGCCTCCGCTGGGGCACAAACGTCGTGAGCGCAGGCCCGTTTCTGTCCCTGGCCATCAAACCCGGCGAATTGAGTTCGTTCGGATTTTTGACTACATTCAGAGACGGCGCGAGCGACAGCGAAGCGCAGGCCGCCGACGGCGACTCCGGCGGTGGCGTGTTCGGCCTCGACGGCACGCTGCTGGGCATCATGGTCGGCAAGGGCCAACTGGCGGGCCAGCCCGGCAACAACCTCGCCCTCTACGGCAATCAAACGTATACAATCGACCTGTCCTACTACCGCTCGCAAATCCTCGCGATCGCGCCGAGCCTTGCGATTCCCGAACCGGTCTCACTGACGACCATGCTGGCGGCATCGGCATTCATGCTGTTACGAAAACGCCGCCCGTAATGGAAAATCCGAAATCCGAAATCCGAAATAAATTCCAAAAAGAAAATTTCCAAAACCCAAACGGCAAAGCCATGCCACGCGTCTTGACGCGTGGCATGGCTTTGCCGTTTGGGTTTTTCTTCTTTGGTATTTGTTTCGAATATCGTGTTTCGGATTTTTCCGCGTTGTCTAGTAATTCACCACGCGAAGCTCGAAGTATGCTTGCGGGTGGTTGCAGACGGGGCATATCGCCGGGGCGGCTTCGTTGTCGACGATATGGCCGCAGTTTCGGCAGATCCAGACGGCCTTTTGTTTCTTGGCGAACACCGTGCCGGCTTCAATGTTGGCCAGCAGTTTTCGGTAGCGTTCCTCGTGTTCTTTTTCGATCGCGCCGACACCGTCGAGCAGGGCGGCGATCTCCGCGAAGCCTTCGGCGCGGGCGTCGGCGGCCATGCGTTTGTACATGGCCGTCCATTCCTCGTTCTCGCCGGCAGCGGCGGCGTTGAGATTTTCCGCGGTTGTCGGCACGTCGCCGCCGCAGAGCAGTTTGAACCAGAGTTTCGCGTGCTCCTTTTCGTTGTTGGCGGTTTCTTCGAAAATGGCCGCCACCTGCTCGTAGCCTTCCTTCCGCGCCTTGGATGCGAAATAGGTGTACTTGTTCCGCGCCTGGCTCTCACCGGCGAAGGCTTCCATCAGATTCTTTTCGGTTTTCGTGCCTTTCAGGTTGGGCATTGCATACTCCTTTTTTATTTGAGGGTCTATTTGACCTCGAAAAAACCGAGCGGGATTGCACGGAGTAACGGATTAGAGGATTGCCGTGTGGTACGAACAACAACATCCTTCAATCACTAAATCCGCATAATCCCGCTCGGTTTTTGCGAGGTCGGCAAATTTACTTTTTTCCGTTCACATTATCCTACATCGCAAAACGACAAGCCATATCGGCAATTTTCGTTTTACATTATTTCATCTGCACGGCAAACACCGCGCCGTTGGCGAGTCCTACGTAGAGTTTATCGCCCTGGGCGGCCATGGCGGTGATGTCGTTGGGGAAGAGCGTCTGGAACGCGGTGTTTCCCTTGGCGTCGATGGCGCGGCAGAGGCCTCCCCAGTAGCCGACGATTGTCACGTCGCCCATCTTCACGATGTTCTTCGGGAAGAAGTTGGTCAAGTCGAATTCCTTGGCCTGTTCGGCGGTGAGATTGGTTTTGGCGGCCAGGGCGGCGATTTCATCGGCGACCTTCTTCAAGTCTTCTGCCTTGGTGAAGATTTCCGTCGCGGTGATTTTGCCGGCCTGGATCGCGGCCATGCTGTCGTCATGGGTGTAGGCGACGACGTTGTCGCCCATGACGTTGAGGGCGTTGACGCGGTCGTTGAGGACGGCTTTCCACAGTACGGAGAACGGCTTGGGCGTCGCGGGCAGATTCCTGACGGCCTGCACGCTGGCGGTTCGCGGCAGGATCGTCGCCGTCAGCGGGTCCATGGCGGCGCAGGCTTCGTACATCGTGCCGACCGCCTCGGCCATGCCGGCGGCGTCGTACGCCATCACCATCACGGATTCCTGGTTCCAGTATCCGACCATGCTGGACGCCCACGCGATCATGCCCCGGCCTCGGCCCGGCAGCACGTCGTGCACCGGCGTGTAGGCGAGGAAGCCCTGATCGACGCCGAACTTGATCATCGGATGGTCGCTGGGGTTGCCCACGAGAATGACCGGGCCGTCGATATTGAAGCCGACGTGCGTGAGCATGGGGTCTTCGAAATTCGGTTTGCCGTGGACCAGGCCTACCCAGGTGCGCTGGGCGGCTTCGGGGACTTGTCGCGGTCCGGCGTGGTCTTTGGCGGCGACGATTTTGCACGTGACGCCCCAGGGTTCGACGATTTTCGCGATGCGTTCGGCGGCGGCCTGGTTGTAGTCGCTCTCGCCGGTGACGATCGTGACCTTCTGGTTCAGCCGGAAGAAGCGGAAGATGTTCTCGCGGTCGTTGCCGAAGTAGAGCGCCCGGCGCGTGGTGGTGACGATCGCGCCGCACTGTTTCGGCGGGGCGTAGGTGAACGCCTTCGTGGCGGCCTTCTCGGTCAGCAGCTCGCGGACGGTGACCTTCCACTCGCCGGCGGGGTCGTTGGCGGCCAGCGGCAGCGTCAGCTTGAGCACGCCCGCGTCGCTGGCGCGGAGGAGGTTATAGCGGACGACGCCCATGGGGTCGGTGATCTGAATCTCCATCGGCACGGCCGCGGAGAGGACGTCCTTCTTGTCGTCGACGAGGATGGCGCCGATTTCGACGCGGATGGGGTCGGTGGCCCATACCATGTCGGCCTGCTGGGTGGGCGTGAGCAGTTGCACGCCGCCGATGGGCCTGGCGGTGCGGGCGAGGACCTTCATGCCGCCGGGGCCGAAACGCAGCTTGCCGGCGAGTTTTCCGTCGGCCTTGGCCAGGCCCCTGAACGCGCCGCCGTGAACGGCGTCGTAGACCGGCCGGCCGTCGTCGGCGATGGCGACGGTGGCGTCGATGGACTTCATGCTGTTGAGGATGAAGTAGCCGTAGCCTCTGTTTTCCTCGGGTTCTTTCAGGGAGGCTTCGTAGGTGGCCTTGGCGTCGTTGGTGGCGTTGACGAGGAAGATGTACTCGATGTCGCCGGCTCCCTGCACGCTGGCGGAGATCGTCGGCTGATCGGTCTGAATCACCGGCTGCACGCCGCACTCTTTGAGCTTGGCGGCCAGGGCTTTGCGATAGGGCACCAGCATTTCGCCGAAGCTTTCGAAGGACATGAGTTTCCAGTATTCCGGCGACGGCCAGGAGGTGGCGGCCTTGGCGGCGGCCTCCATCGGCAGGGGCGTGCCGACGGGCTTGCCGCCCTGGACTTTCACCTTGCATTCGTCGCTGACGAGCACATGTCCGCCGGCGGCGGCGTAGGCTTCGACTGCGGCCAGAACCTTGGGTTCGAGGTAGTCGATGCCCACCAGGATCAGCACGGTGTGGTTCTTGGCGACCGTGCCGTCGAGGATGTCTTCCTCGACGACCGGCAGCGTGGGCACCTGGAGGAGCTTGGTGGCGAAGTACAGCATGTACGAGGCGTTGCGGGTGTGTCCGCCGCCGGTGTAGGCGGCCTCGGTGGTTCGACCGGCTTCGATGGTCGCGAGGGCGCCGAAGTAGTTCTGGCTCATCGAGTAGAGGACGGCCACCGGCGGGCGTTTGACCGGCATGGTGGTGAAGATCGTGCCCAGGCGGAGCTGGAGTTTATTGGCTTCGACGATGCCCTGGATGTTGGCGCACGCGCTGGGCGTATGCGCGTGGTAGTCGGGGGCTTTGAAGTTGCCCTGGATGTTGTCCTGGAAGCTGAGGTATTGTTCGAGGCGGTACTGGTCGCTGCCCATCATGTACCACGACGGCAGGTACCAGTATGGCTTGGCGTAGTCTCGCATGCGACCATAGTTGACGTGAACGGCGGGGTACATGAAGCCGCCCCAACCGTCGCTGTATCCGCCGTGGCCGCTGGTGATCGGCAGGCTGCGGACGACGTTGAAGTAGTAGCCGTCGGCGTAGGCGGAGTACCCGTAGACGCTCTGGGTGAGGGTCATCAGGTGCGGCTGGGCGTAGGAGATGGCGAACTGGGCGTCCTTCCACGCGGCGTCCATGAAGCTCAGGTGCCACAACTGGAACTGGGCGAACTGTTCGTAGACGTTTATGTCGCCGGATTTGAGATCGGCGAACGCGATCGGGTCGCGGTCGAACGCGCTGCGGTAGGAGCGGATCTGGGCGGTGACGGCGAACGGGCCGGAGTCGCCTTCCCAGGTCAGGCCCGGTTCGTCGTAGAGATGGACGGCCAGCACGTTGGGGGCGGTCCGGTTGACGAACGCCTGCTGCACGCCGCGGGCGGCACCGCCGCCGAGGACGTACGGGTCGCTCCAGTCGCACTCGCTACGAAGGTCCATCTGGTGCGCGCCGCTCTGCGTGCAGACCTGCGCGAAATCCATCCCGCCGCGGATCGTGCCCTCAGACTGGAACTTCGTGCTCTCCTTGCGGAAGTTGCCGAAGACGAAGTTGAAGCCGAGGCTCTCCTCGCCCAGCTTGTGGAAGCCCACGCCGTCGCCGACCCGGCTGCTCCAGTCGCCCACGATGAACGAACTCATGCGGATGTGGCTGAACAGGTCGAACATGCCGTCGACCGTCGCGCCGTCGCAGGCGGCCTGCACCTTGTACGCGCCCGGACGAAGCAGCCTGCCGTTGACGTGCAGTGTTTCGGTGGCGCGGGCATGGCCGCTGTCGGTCTTGGCGACGGCGGGCACGGGGAACGTGAACGCGCAGGCCGTCCCGTCGGCGGCGGTGATCGTCAGCACCAGGTCGCCCGCGGGCAGGTCCTGCGTGTCCATGCGGACGACGGCCAGGGTGAAGGTTTCATTCGTCTGATACGCCGCCCGGCCGAGCGGAAAGAGGAGCGTCAGCTCCGCCGCGAAACTCGGCAGCACCACGGCGAGAGCGGCAACGATCGTCAGTACGAAACGATTCAGCGTCATGGAAAGTCTCCTGTGAAATTTGCGGACAATGACACGTACACATGAAACGCGGCCAAGCGGAAGAAGTTTCGCATGGAGCGGGACAATACGCAACAGGATCTTTCAATTCTCGTGGTGCAGATGGCCCACCCGTTCGAGGGAGCCGTTCAGCCAATAGCCAGTAGCCAATAGGTATGGAAGGACAAGGGCGAAAAAGCAAGGCCAGTGGGAACGGGCGTGGGGGTGGCGGCGGCAAATCCGGTCGTGTGATGAACAACCAAACCTCGCCATACCTGATGGCTACTGGCTATTGGCTGAACGGTTCCCTCGAACGGGTGGTTTGGTAGTGCCTTGCGAACTGAAAGGCCCTGGTTTTCGTGGGGTTGGCTTGCCTGTGAGAGTTTGTTATAATGCCGCCGGCCTTGGGAGAGGCCGATGGTTATGACAACGCAACCGATGGAAAATATGACCGCGATGCTGCGGCCTTACGTGCGGCGCGTGGAAGCGGATATGGAGTTGTGGCTGGCGGATTCGGCGGCGCCGGAGGCGTTGTCGGACGCGATGCGATACTGCGTGCTGGGCGGCGGCAAGCGGCTCAGGCCGGCGTTGGTGCTGATGTCGGCGACGGCGGTGGGCGGCGACGCGATGGAAGAGCTATCGCGTCGGTCGGCGGTGGCGATCGAGATGATCCACTGCTATAGTTTGGTTCACGACGATCTGCCGGCGATGGACGACGACGTGCTGCGTCGCGGTCGGCCGACGGCGCACGTGCAGTTCGGCGAGGCGATGGCCGTGCTGGCGGGCGACGCGTTGTTGACGCGTGCGTTCGCGGTGCTGTCGGCGACGGCAGCCACCGACGCCCGGGCCGGCCGGCTGGTGGCCGAGCTGGCCCTGGGCGCGGGCGAGGCGGGCATGATCGCCGGTCAGGTGGCGGACATGGATCTGTGCGACGTGCCCGCGGGCGTCGACGGGCTGCGGTACATTCACAACCGCAAAACCGGCGCGCTGATCCGGGCCGCCTGCCTCATGGGCGCCATCTGTGGCGGCGCCACCCGGACGCAATTAGACGCCCTGGGCCGATACGGCGAACAATTGGGCCTGGCGTTCCAATTGGTCGACGACATCCTGGATGCCACCGGCGACCGCTCCGTGCTGGGCAAAACACCCGGCAAAGACGCCCAGGCCGGCAAACGAACCTACGTCAGCGAACTGGGCCTAGCCGCCGCCAAAACGCTCGCGCAGGACATCACCGCCTCCGCGGTGGCCGCGCTGGAACCCCTGGCCCCCAAAGGCGCCGAACTGGCCGTGCTGGCGAAAAGCCTGACGGGACGAACGCATTGAGGCAGAAGACTGTTAGGCTGTTAGACTGTTAGGCGCAGGCTTATGGATCGTTTGGCCTAATGAGGCATAAGCTTTTTCCAAACAGTACAGTCTTGAATGTTGGAGAATGTGAATTATGCGCGATCACACCAAGCTTGCCGCCTTTCATAAGGCTGATGAGTTGGTGTTGTTGGTTTATCGTGTTTCGCGGCATCTTCCGTCTGACGAGCGGTTTGGGCTGATCAGCCAGATGCGCCGCGCGGTGGTTTCGGTGGCTTCGAATATCGTGGAAGGATGCGTTCGTGAATCCGAAGCAGATTACTTGCATTTTCTCAACGTAGCGTTCGGTTCTCTTCGTGAAGTGGCGTACCAGCTATCGTTGTCGGTCCGTTTAGGTTATCTGTCTCCGGCCATGTATGAACCAGTAAAACAACAGGCCGACGAATGCTCCAGGGTGCTTGCCGCTTTGATCCGCTCTCTTCGGAAAGCGAAGTAACGAATGGTCAAACAATGTACCGTCAATTAGGCCGAATAATTCATGAGCCTGCGCCTAACAGTCTAATAGCCTAACAGTCTAACAGCCTAACAGCCTATTTTATTATGCCTGACAAATTAATAGATCGAGTCGAAACGCCGCACCAGTTGCGGCGGCTTTCGGATGCGGAGTTGGTGCGGCTTGCCGAGGAAGTTCGCGAGCGGATCATTGACGTGGTGTCGCGGCGGGGGGGGCATCTGGCGAGCAACCTGGGCACCGCCGAGCTGACGATCGCGTTGCACTACGTGTTCGATTTCAGCCACGACCGCCTGACGTGGGACGTCGGGCATCAGTGTTACGCGCACAAGCTGCTCACAGGGCGGGCGAAGCTGTTCGACACGTTGCGTCAGCAGGACGGGCTGTGCGGCTTCCCCTCGCCGGCGGAAAGTCCGTACGATTTGTTCTCCACCGGCCACGCGGGGACGGCCATTTCCACGGCCGCGGGCTTGGCGGTGGCGGATCAGCTTCGCGGCGAGGACCGCAAAACGGTGGCCGTCGTTGGCGACGGCAGCATCGTCAACGGCACGGCGATGGAGGGCATCAACAACGCGGCCATGCTCAACCGCCAGTTCCTGATCGTGCTCAACGACAACTCGATGTCGATCGACCGCTCGCAGGGCGCGATGGCCCGCGCGCTGGACCGCATCCGCATGAGTGAAAAGTACGAGGACATGAAGATCTCGGCGGAGAATCTGCTCAAGACGTTGCCGCTGGGGGGCAGGGTTCAGCGGGGGCTGCGGTCGATCCGCGACGGCATCCGTTCGACGCTTCACGGCGGACACTTGTTCGACGCGTTGGGGCTGGCGTATTTCGGCCCCGTCGACGGGCACGACATTCACAAGCTCATCACGATTTTGCGGCGGCTTTCGAAGCTGCGCAGGCCCGCCGTGCTGCACGTTCACACGGAGAAGGGCCGCGGCTGCGCGTACGCGGTGGAGGATCCGTGCCGGTTCCACAGCCCGTCGGCCTGGACGGTGGAGAACGGCGAGCCGGTGTTCAAGTCGGCCTCGCGGACGTGGACGGAGGTTTTTGGCGACGTGCTGGTGGAGCGTGCGCGGGCGGACGAACGGGTCGTCGCCATCACGGCGGCCATGCCCGACGGCACCGGCCTGGCGCCGTTCCGTAGCGAGTTTCCGACGCGGTACTTCGACGTGGGCATCAGCGAGTCGCACGCGGTGGCGATGGCGGGCGGTCTGGCCAAGGCGGGCATGAGGCCTGTCGTGGCGATCTACTCCACGTTCATGCATCGCTCGATGGACCAGGTGTTTCAGGAAGTGGCCTTGCAAAAATTGCCGGTGGTGCTGTGCATGGACCGCGCGGGGCTGGTCGGTTCCGACGGCGCGGTGCATCACGGGTTCATGGATATCGCGATGCTTCGACCGCTGCCGGGCGTGGTGTTGACGGCCCCCGCGGACGAGGCGGAGATGGCCTCGGCCATGACGTTCGCGCTGTCGCAGGACTATCCGGTGGCGATGCGGTATCCGCGCGACGAGGTGCCCGATCCGCTTCCCGGCCCGTGCCCGCCGTTTGAACTGGGCAAGAGCCGCCTTCTCCGCGAAGGCGCCGACGCGACGCTGCTGTGCTACGGCGTGACGTGCGAAGCCGCCCTCGCCGCCGCGGAGATTCTCCAACGCGAGGACGGGCTGGCCGTCGCCGTCGTGAACGCGCGATTCGCCAAGCCGCTGGACGTCGTGACGATTTCGCGGCTGATCGCCTCCGGCAAGCCGCTGCTCGTGGCAGAGGATCATTCCGTCGTCGGCGGGTTCGGGGCGGCCGTGCTGGAACTGGCGGCATCGCGAGGACTGAACGCCGCCAACGTCCGCCTGCTGGGCCTGCCCGACCGCTTCGTCGCGCACGCCTCCCGCCAGGAACAGCTCACCGAAACCGGCATCGACGCCGCCAGCATGATCGCCGCCGTCAAGGACATGATCGTCTCGCCGTCGGTTGCCCGACGGTGAAATCAGGCCGCTTGTTCGAGGGAGCGGACGGCCAATAGCCAGTAGCCAATAGCCATCAGGTATGGATGAGCTTGTCCTCACCCAGAGCTCACTGTCGGCGTAACGACCCTCGAGTCCGCGAGGCATGGAGACCACTCTCTCGAACGTGTGGACCATGTTTACCAAGTCGCACCGCAAACCCTGGTGGCTTGTGGCTGATGGCTAGTGGCTTTTTTTCCTCGAACAAAAAGTTCCTGTTCACCCATACCTTGCGACTTTCCGAATGAGAAAATTTCCTCAGGGAAATTTGAGTATGGCCACCCGTGTGCCTACTATAGGGGAAACCGCCCTTCCCGGGGGGCGGGAGCGGAACGGGCATCGTTATTCATTGCCGTTTTGCTTGGCTGGCGCAACAGCTTCCCCCGGCTGTTGCTTGGTAAGGCGACGTGGCAGGCTCCCCCGAACTGCCACGTCCTTTTTTATGACGGGGAAATGTGTTCAGCGGCTCGCCTTTTTGCGATGTCAGGCCGCTTGGGCTTCCTTGCCCGAAGCCGTCACACTCGGCATCGCCGCAATTACCAGCGCAACCCCGGCAGCGCCTCCTGCCCGGTGAGGACGCCCAACTCAGCGTAGCACCTTGCAACTGATCACCTGTATGCACGAACACCCGCTCCCGCACTTCGACGTGTACAACGTCGAGCTCTGTCCTCACTGCGGCGAGAGTTTTCGCGCCGTCCGCGAAGCCATCCAGGCCCGTTTCGCCGCCTATGGAAAGCCTGTAATGTTTCCGATGTCGGAACACGTCTGCCTGAACTGCGGCCTGGACAGCTGCCGCGTGACGATTGCCCCGGAAATGTGATCTGCGTTCCCATACGGCTGTAAGGTGGTCCGCGGCATTTATTTTTGAAGCCACTGACTAAAAATACCGACTGGTTAGAAAGACGTTCTTATCTCCATGAATTGCGTTCCGTTGGCGTGGAAGGTGTACGGTGGCCGTGTGCGAAAATGGGGCGACGCGGTGTCGGCCCAGGCACGCCGGACTGGACGGAATCGTCTGTTCGTGGAAACGTGTCGGTATGTCGTGGGCGAATTCGCTTTGGAGCGAGCAAAATGAATATGAAGAAACAGTCGTCGCGGCCGGGATTGATGGGCAGGATTTTTAACAAGATCGGCAAGGCCGGGCGATGGATTCTCGACTTCCGCCGCGTGGCCACGGCCGTGATGCTGGCGGCGATACTGCAAAACGCCGTGCTGCCTGGGCCTGTCCTTGCGGGGATGGTCGCGACGAACGTGGACGGCGTCACCATCACGAACGAGGCCGGCGTGGACACGCTGCGCATCGCGGACGGTGACGATGTGGTCTTCTACGGCACGGACGGCCCGCTCCAGCGGCTGACTCTCGATGCGGGCACGCACGGCCTGGTTGCCCTTGGCGAGGGCTCAACGCTGACGATCATGGGCAACGACGTCGGCGGGAGCAACGGCGGCGCAATCTTCGCGGACAGCGGCACGATGTTCGACATGACGGCAGCCGACGAGTACGGGCGAATTTTCTTCATCGGCAACAAGGCGGATTTGGGCGGCGCGATCTACAGCCTGGACGGCGTGCTGAACCTGACGAACGCGACGTTCACGGACAACATGGCCAATATGAACGGCGGCGGCATCTACGCCGAGTCGTGGTCCGGCGACACCACGGTGACGCTGAGCGATGGGGCAAGGTTCGAGGGCAACATCGCCGGAAACAACGGCTACGGTGAGGGCGGCGGCATCTACGCCGGTTCCGGTATTGGCAACGTCACCGTGACGCTGGGGGCCGGCGCGGCGTTTACGGAGAACATCGCCAGCGGTAACGGCGGCGGCATCTTCGCGGGGTCCGATTCCAGCGGCAACGTCACGGTGATGCTGGGCGCCGACGCGGCCTTCACGGGGAACGTCGCCTGCAACGGCGACTACGGGTATGGCGGCGGCATCTATGTCTCGGCGGCGAGGTCCGCCCTGGTGACGCTGGGCGACGGCGTGCTCTTTACGGGCAACATCGCCGGCCAAACGGAGTACGGCTTCGGCGGCGGCATCCTGGTCAATGCCCTCTCCGGCACCAACGTGCTGCACGTGGGCGACGGCGCGACGTTCACGGGCAACATCGCCGGAAACGCGGGCGAGGGCTACGGCGGCGGCATCATGATGGACACCCTCTTCGGCGCCAGCGAGGTGAACGTGGGCGACCACGTGACCTTCACGGACAATATCGCCGGGAACGCTGGCGATGGCATGGGCGGCGGCATGGCCGTCGCGTCGGCGGAGGGCACTGTCACGGTGAACGTGGGCGACGACGCGACGTTCACGGGCAACATCGCCGGAAATGCCGGCTACGGGGACGGCGGTGGCATCTTCGCGTGGTCCATGTCCGACGGCGACGCCACGGTGACGCTGGGCGACGGTGCGACGTTCACGGGAAATATCGCGGGAAATGCCGGCGGCCACGGCGGCGGCATCTACGCCATGTCCGATTTCGGCGACGTTACGGTGACGCTGGGCGACGGTGCGACGTTCACGGACAACATCGCCGGAAACAACGGTTTCGGCCTTGGCGGCGGCATCTACGCGGAGTCCATGTCCGGCGCCACGGTGACGCTGGGTGCCGACGCGACGTTCACAGGCAACATCGCCGGAAATGACAGTTATGGGGACGGCGGCGGCATCTATGCCTGGTCCATGTCCAACACCACGGTGACGCTGGGTGCCGACGCGACGTTCACGGACAACATCGCCGGAAATGACGGCTACGGCTACGGCGGCGGCATCTACGCCTGGTCCGGTTCCCGCGCCACGGTGACACTGGGCGACAGCGCGACGTTCACGGACAACATCGCCGGAAATGGCAGCTACGGCTACGGCGGCGGCATCTACGCCTGGTCCGGTCTCGACGTTACGGTGACGCTGGGCGACTGGGCGACGTTCGTGGACAACATCGCCGGAAATGCCAACACTGGCACCGGCGGCGGCATCTACGCCAAGTCCAATTCCGGCGTTGCCACGGTGGTGCTGGGCGCCGGGGCGGCGTTCATGGACAATATCGCGGGAAATGCCGGCACCGGCGAGGGCGGTGGCATCTACGCCATGTCCATGTTCGGCACCACGGTGACGCTGGGCGCCGATGCGACGTTCACAGACAACATTGCGGGAAATGACGGCTACGGCCTCGGTGGCGGCATCCACGCCAGGTCCGATTCCGATACCACGGTAACACTGGGCGCCGGGGCGACGTTCACGGACAACATCGCCGGAAATGCCGGCGTCGGCCGCGGCGGCGGCATCTACATGTGGTCCATGTTCAGCACCGGCGGCGCGTCGGTGACGCTGGGCGACGGCGCGACGTTCAGGGACAACATCGCGGGAAATTCCAGCTACGGCACCGGTGGCGGCATCCACGCGGAGTCCAAGTTCGGTTCCGGCGGCGCGTCGGTGTCGCTGGGCGACAACGCAACGTTCACGGGCAACATTGCGGGAAATTCCAGCGACGGCGGCGGCGGCGGCATCTACGCCTTGTCCAATTCCGGCGGTACCACGGTGACGCTGGGCGCCGATGCGACGTTCACGGGCAACATCGCCGGAAATGACAGCTACGGCGTCGGCGGCGGCATCCACGCGGAGTCGTTCGGCGGCGTCGTGTCGGTGATGCTGGGCGCCGGGGCGACGTTCACGGACAACATCGCCGGAAATGGCGATTACGGGCGCGGCGGCGGCATCTACGCCATGTCCGATTCCGGCGACGTTACGGTGACGCTGGGGCATAACGCGTATCTGTCGGGCAACCGTGCCGGCAGTGGCGATTTCGGACAGGGCGGCGCGATCTGCATCGACGGCGGCGATCTCAATCTTTTCGGCAACACGCTGCTGGCGAACAACGCCACCGCTGCGACATCCCCGGTCGGCGACAGTCTTGGCGGCGCGATCTATCTCGGCTGGATCGGGACAAACACGGCCACGTTGGACGCGGACACCGGGCCGATTGCGTTTGTTGGGAACAAGGTCGGCGTGACCGTGACGGACGCGACGCTCAACACATGGACCGGCGGGGTGGCCAATTCGATCCACATGGAGAGAAACACGCAGTTGGCCCTGACGGGCGCGTACGGGATTTACTTTGACGATCCGATTTCCAGCGGCGCGGCCGGCGGGAACAGCCTGGTCAAGAGCGGCGACGGGTTTGTGCAGTTTGTCGGCGACAGCCGGCTGAACACGGCGGGGTTTGGCGTGGGCAACTCGGTGGACATTCAGGCGGGCACGTTCCGCCTGGCGGAGGACGCGACGTTCGACGCGAGCGGCGCGGGCGACTTCCGTCTGGCCTCCGGTGCGACGCTGGCCGGTCAGGGTACGATCTCGGCCCAGGGATTTGCGATTCAGGGCACGATTGCCCCCGACGGTGACCGCTTCGCGATTCCGACCTTCCGCGCCTTCGGCGACGAGGGCATGGCGGCGGACCATTACAACTTTTTCGAGAGCGACGCGGCCACCAGCGTGTCGCCCGAGAAGAACGTCGGCACGCTGACGCTCATGGGCGACGTCGTGTTTTCCGACGCGAGACTCGACATTGACGTTGACGGCGAGACGAACGATCGGTTGATCGTCGTCGGCAACGCGTCCATCGAGGCCCGCAAGAGCCTCTCCACGGGCATCGGCCCGACGGCGGTGCTGGTGGCGGACACGTTCGACTTCAACACCTCCGGCACGCTGAACATCACCGGCTACACCAACGGCGACGTATATCCGAGCGGGCCGCAGGTCGTCATCAGCACGCTGGAGGGCGTGAAGAGTTTCAACGCCGCCATCACGGTGCTGAGCCAGTCCACGGTGGACTTCCTTAGCGCCCGGGCCTTCCTGGGCAACGAGGGCGCTGACGTCATGGTCGAGACGACCCTCACCTGGTTCTCGACCGACCCGACCCGTCCCGCGCACGGCGACTTCACCATCGACGGCATCGACGAGGCGTTCACCCTCGGCGTGGCCCTGACGGACAACGCATCGACCAACAGGCGAGGCGACTGGGACGGCACGACCCTCACTAAAAAGGGCGAGGGCACGCTGATCCTCACCGGCGAGAACACCTACACAGGCAGCTCGGTGGTCGAACAGGGCACGCTCCAGATCGGCAACGGCGGCGACAGCGGCAGTGTGGCCGGCGACATCGAGGTGCAGGGCGGCGCCAACGTCACGTTCCACCGCAGCGACAATGTGGAGTTCCACGGCGTGATCTCCGGCGAGGGCAGCCTGACCAAGGCCGGCGACAACACGCTGATGCTGACGGGCGCGAACACGTTCACGGGTTCGGTGAACCTCAATGAGGGCACGCTCGCCCTGAGCGGCGGCGGCACGCTGACCAACGCCAACTCGCTCACCATGGCCGCCAACACGACGTTCGATTACTCCGCCGCCGACGCCTACATCAATTCGTCGCCGGGGCTGTTGAAAAACCTGACCATCAACGGCACGGACACATGGATCATCCCTGGTGCCGGCGGCGCGGATTTTTCCGGCGGCGCGCTGGTGTTTAGCGTTCCCAACGGCGTTGGCGACGGCGACACGCTGCTGAACGTCGACGGCGACGCGAACATGAACGGAGCGACCGTCACCGTGAAGACCGCCTCCGGCAGATCTCCCGTCGCCAAGGGCGAAAAACTCGTCCTCGTGGACGTCAAGGGCGATCTGGAGTCGGACATCGCCTCCATGACCGTGCAGGCCACCAACGGCGACACCTACACCATCGAGGTCGACGACGACCAACTGTTCGCGATTCTCGCGGGGGTCTCGCCCGACACGCCGGCCTACGAACGCCTCAAGGCTTACTCCGAGGCCCGGACGGCCGCCCTGGCCTTCCAGAACCAGGGGCTCGAAGCCATCCTGAATCAAGGCTTCGGCACGGCCCGGATCGTGACGAAGGGCCCCGGCTTCCGCGTCAACAGTTTCGGCGCGGCCGGCGGCGGCAAAGTGCGGCACCACTCCGGTTCGCATGTGGACGTGTCAGGCCTGTCGATGCTGCTGGGCGTCGCCGCCGGCACCGATGTGTTTGGCCGTCAGCACGACCGTGACGGCGATTCGCCGATCGGCCGGGCGACGGGCGGCGTGTTCTTCGAGAGCGGCTGGGGTTCTTTCCGCTCGCACAACGCGTTCCGCGGCTTCGCGTCGGTGGACGGCGGCGGGAATCTGTCCTACTACGGCGGCGGCCTGCTGGGCCGCTACGACGTGACGGGCGGCAAGCTCGCGGGCCTGTACTTCGACGCCTCCGCCCGCGCCGGCTGGCAGACCACGGAGTTCCGCTCGGACGACATCCGTTACAACGGCACGCGCGCCGGGTTCGACACCTCCGCCGTCTACGTCGGCGGCCATGGCGGCACGGGCTACATCTGGACCCTGCCGGGCACCAACGACAAGGGCACGCTGGACATGTCAGCCAAGGTCATGTGGACGCACCTGGACAGCGACAGCGTGCGGGTCTACAACGACCGCGTGCGATTCGGCGCATCCGATTCGCTACGCTCACGGCTGGGCGGACGATTCCGCTACGCGATCAACGAGTACGTCAGTCCGTACATCGGCGCGTACTGGGAGCACGAATTCGACGGTTCGCAGCGGGCCACCGTCAACGGCCGACGAATCGCATCACCGACCCTCCGCGGCGACACCGCCACCGGCGAAGTCGGCCTGACCATCACGCCGTCGAAAAAACTCCCCATCTCCATCGACCTCGGCGTCCAGGGCTACACAGGCAAACGCGAAGGCCTTACCGGATCACTACAGTTGCGGTGGGATTTTTAACAAAAGGTGTGACCGCCATAGTGAAAGACCAGCCTCAAGGCTGGTCTTTCACTATGGCGGGCGTTCGTCGTGAGGGCCTCCATCAAAAATCTATCCTGACCTGCACGGAGGCAGTACCACCGTCGCGTCGGCCGGCATGGCCTTGGAGACCCAGGTCGATGCTGATGGGCAGGTTCTTCGACGGCGTGATTGTCACGCCGAGTTCGCCGATGCCGGTGTGGCCTCGGAGGGTCGGGCTTGCCGTGCGGTGGCCGTTGACCGTCATCCGCTGCGTGCCGTCGAATTGTTGTTCCCAGTAGGCGCCGACGTATGGGCTGATGGTCTCCGTGGCCGCGTAGGTGAAGCGGCCGCCCAGCCGCAGGCGTAGCGAATCGGCGTCGTAGAACCGCACGCGGTCCTGGTACACGGTGATGTTGTCCTCTGCCAGGTGCGTCCAGAGCAGCTTGGCCGACGCATCCAGCGTGCCCTTGTCGTTGGTGCCCGGCACGTTCCAGAGGTAGCCGACTCCGCCGTGGGCTCCGTAGTACACCGCGGAGGTGCTGAAGCGGGCATTCCAGCCGTTGTACTGGATGTCGCTGGTGTGGAAGTCCAGCGAGGACCAGCCGACACGGCCTGACGCTTCGGCATACAGACCGGCGAGCGGGCCTTGCTTTACGTCGTAGCGTCCCAGCAGACCGCCGCCGTAGTAGCTGATGTCACCGGAGCCTTTGACTGATTTGAAGTCGCGGAAGTTTTCGAACGTATTGTGACCGCCCCAGCCGCTCTCGAAGAACACGCCGCCCGTCGCCCGGCCGATCGGCCCGTCGGTGTCGTTGCTGCCGAACACATCGGTGCCGGCCGCCACGCCCAGCAGCAACTGCGGGCCGAACACCTCCACGTGCGATCCGGTCTTGTACCGCGACCAGCCGCCGCCGATGCCGCCGAAGCTGGCGATCTTGATACCAGGACCCGCCGTGGCGGCCTGGGCCGTCTTCATCCCCTGATGCAGCAGCAGGTCGTACCCCTGGTCGAGGAACGCCACCTGCGCGATACGGGTCAAGGCGTATGCACCCAGGCGCGGATATTCCGGGTTGGTGGGGTTGGTTTCGGTCAAGGTGAGATACAGCTGATCGACGTTGGTCTCCATGATGTACTTGTCGCCGTTGGTGACCTGTACTTCGTGCGGGACGACATTGCAGTCCATGGTGCCGGTGGCGTCCACCAGGATCAACTTTTCGCCGATCGCAATGAGTGATCGGCCGGTGCGGGAGTTCAATTGCCGCAGATCGTACGTGACGTCGATCAGGCTGGCGTCGCCGTCCACGGTCAGAAAGATGTCGTTGTTGCGGGCCGTCGGCGGGATGAGGAACAGCATATAGCCGTTGTCGAAGTTCGCGCCGCCGCCTACGCCCTGGCCAGGGACGATCGTTGTATTCAAGCCGGCGATCGTCACGTGCTTGAGGGCGACAGGCGAATTGCCGAGAGTGGCGTGGGCAGTCGCGGCGGAGTAATCCAGCGTCGTGCCCGACGCGAGGTATAGACTGCGGGCATTGGTCAGGGTGCCGTCGACACCCAGACGGATGCCGCCGTTGAGAATCCGCAAATCGCCGCTGAACGTGTTCTCCGCCACCATCCCCAGCCAGCCGCCGCCGGTCTTGGTCAAATTGCCCGTGCCGCTCATCTGCCCGGAGTAGGCGTCGTCGAACGGCTGATCGAACATCACGTGGGCGTTGTTGAGAATGTCGCCCTGCACGCTGATCGTGTCGCCCTTGAGCGTGCCTTCACTGACCGTCGTCCCGCCGGTGTACGTGTTCACGCCGGTCAACGTCAACACACCGGCCCCGATCTTGGTCAGGCCGCCCGCACCGGTAAATGCGTTGCTCTGCGTGCCGTCGGTGATCCGCTCAATCGTCAAGTTGGCGTCGATAAGCAGTTCAACCGGCCCGGTCAAAATGCCGCCCTCGCGGAGCATGTTCACCGGCCCGTCCATAAACGTGCCGGCTTCCATATTCACCGACCCGCCGCTGCTGATCATCACATCCTCGACCGTGCCGCCGACGTAGGCAGACAACCGGCCGCCATCGAGAACGGTCGTACTCGCCGCCCGCCCGCCGTCAGACACCAACTGCGACCCGCCACTATTGATGGTGGTGTCCGCCGCCAGGCCATCGGTGTAGACATATTGCCGGCCACCGTTTTCGATGGTCGTATCCGTCGCCACGCCACCGCTGGAGACCTCCTGTCGGCCATCGCTGTTGATGATCGTGTCCACCGCGCTGCCACCCTCGACGAACTGCAACCCGCCGCCGTTGATGGTCGTGCCTTCCGCCAAACCGTCGTCATAGACGTACTGCTGCCCGCCGTCTTCGAGGAGCGTACTCGTCGCCACCCCGCCGCTGGAAACATCCTGCCGGCCGCCGCTGATGGTCGTGCTCTCCGTACTGCCGCCGCTGACGAACTGAATTCCACCGCTGCTGATGAAGGTGTTCCTCGCCTCGCCGCCGTCATAGATGAATGCGGACGCGCCGATACGGAGGTGCGTCCACGTGGCCAGGCCGCCGCTGTGAATATACTGATACCCGCTGTAATTTGGGTCTTCTGCCCCTTCGTAGAAGTCATAGTTCAGGTACGTGCCCGTCGCCCAGCCGCCATCGGAGACGACTTGCGAGCCACCGTTGGAGACGAGCGTCCCCATGGCCGTGCCGCCGCTGGAGGCGATTTGCAAACCACCGCTGCTGATGTGCGTATTCCCGGCCGTGCCACCGCTGAAGACGAGTTGCAAACCACCGTTACTGACGTGCGTAAACGTGGCCGAGCCGCCGTCGGAAATGATTTGCGAACCACCGTTGCCGATGTTTGTATAGTCGGCCAAGCCGCCGCTGGAAACGTGTTGATACCCGCTATAGTTATCTTCGCTGAGGAAATTTTTGTCGTCGGGGTCACTGTTGAGGTTCGCGACAAAGGTCCTGCCGCCAGCGGAGATGACTTGCGAACCACCGTTGGAGATGTATGTATAACTCGCCCGTCCGCTGGAGCCGGAGACGGAGCCGGAAACGTGCTGCTCCCCGCCATCGTGAATGATCGTAACAATCGCCCAGCCGCCGTCAACGTTCTGCCGTCCCCCGTCGTGGATGATCGTGTTTTCCGCATGACCACCGAAAACATCCTGCCGTCCCCCGTCATGGATGGTCGTGAAAAACGCATGGCCGCTGCTGTAAACATTCTGCTGTCCTCCGCTGATGATCGTGCCATCCGCAATGCCGACAGAAACGTCCTGCTGCCCGCCGCCGTGGATGGTCGTGACCCATACATAGCCGCCGGAAACGTACTGCCGTCCTCCATCGTGGATGACCGTGAAATCTGCCCCGCCGCCGTAAACGTCCTGCTGTCCGCCGTCGTGGACGATCACGCCATCCGCCAAGCCACCGTTGGAAACGCGCTGATTCCCGCCGCTGCTGATGATCGTGTCATAGGCACTGCCCCAGTAGAAAACGTTCTGCTGCCCGCCGTCGTGGATGACCGTGTCATAGGCACTGCCCGAATAGAAAACGTTCTGCTGCCCGCCGCTGCTGATGACCGTGTCATAGGCCGAGCCGCCCTCGTGAATGTCCTGCTGCCCGCCAGCACGGAGGGTCGTGTCTCGCGCCACACCGTTGTAGTCGGAAACGTACTGCAAGCCGCCGCTGCCGCTGACGAGCGTGCCCGACGCATATCCGCCGCTGTGGACGTACTGCGTACCGCCGCTAACGGTCGCGCCCGACGCGTGTCCGCCGCTGCTGACGTGCTGCTCGCCGCCGCTGCCGACGGTCGCGCTCACATCCCTGCCGCCGCTGGAAACAATCTGCGATCCGCCGCTGCTGATGAGCATGCGGAGCGCGCTGCCGAGATTCCGAATGAGCTGGCTGCCGCCACTGACCACGGTCCCGTCAACGGCCGACCCGCCGCTGATGACCGTCTGAACGTCCCCGCCCTGACTGCCGCCGCCGGCGGAGACCACCTCGTCGTTGACGACGGATGCGCCGCTGACGTTCTCCGTAAACGGCCCCGCCGCCCAAGCCACCGGCGGTACGATGGCATTCTGCAACGCCACCGCCAGCGTCGCGGCCTTGGCGACCCGGCGGAAGTCAGGAATCAGCCACCCGCCTTTGCCGAAGAGTTTGTCCATCAGCGACCGTGATCGCACACTGGGCGTCGCTTCCGACGATGAACCCGAGAGGTATAGAATATCCGCCGCCGACAACCCCGAGCAACCCGATGACAATCCCGCACTCGCCACCGCATACGCCGATGTTGGAATGTGCCGCCCACCGCTACAAACCGTCAAGGTGTCTCGCGCCAACACGTCGCTAAACACATGCGACATGGCCGACACATCCTGGAGGTCCAGCGGCACAGCCGAAATACAATAGCGAGTGGGAGGGCTCGTTGTGCTCAGGAACACCCTTGCAGAAATATCGGTTTTCGTGTCCGCACGCCCGTGTGTGCCCATTCGTCGCGATGTTGATGACATGGTCATCCTTTCCCTGGCCAATGCCAGTGTTTAGTGTCCATGGCGTACTAATCCGACCGGCCGCGCACACAGGCCAGAACAGCGAGTACATCAGACATCGCCATCGAGTGCAACCGCAATTTTAATATTCAGGGGCACTAATAATGGATGATTTGAAATTAACTTTTTCTTATAAAAAGACTTAGGGGCCACAAAAAAATACCCTGTCTACGGAAAAATGGCACAATTTCAGTAGACGACGAGGCCTCAGCCACCGTTGTAGGCCACAGGGCCGGCAGGTCAGTGTGGCCGGTTCAAGCACTGACGACTCCGGTTCCGGTGGGAACTGGCTGACTTCACATCGATGTTCAGGATCACGTCATGGCCACCGTAGAGACTGCCGGTGCTTGCCCGTAGAGTGAACTGACGTTTTCTCGATAGGTCACGCGTCGGGCATACGCACGAGAACCAGCGTTTCTGGAAGGATGCTCCCAAACGCGAAGGGCCGTTCGAGTGACGCGTCGCAATTACGCGTTCGGTTCCCAGGCTTCGTCGAGTAACAGCCTAAAAGACCTAACAGTCTTTTTATGGAGAACCCTGAAATTTTGGATGCGATTGTCTTGGTCGAACTCGTGGTATTTGTTGAATGCTTCACAACGTTGTGCGTGTATATTCCCGCCTGTATGCGGTGTTCAATGAATCATGCTCGGGGGAACAGGTTTCATCGACGCGGTAGTGGCTCATTTCATAAATCACCAAACGCTTGGGATTTTTGGGGTGGACGAGCACGGTAACGGCCTGGCCGACCTTCGTGTGCTCCCAGTGTTTTTCGGGGATGCATAGGCGTTCCTGACGCTTTTCTCCTGTACGGTCCTCGAAGAGGCAATGGGCGTAGTGGGACTGGAAGCCCCTGCCGCCGGCAATGCTCTTGTCGGTGATGATACCAGGCAGCGAGATTCCTTCGCGAACCACTGCTTTCTCACGCGCCGGCCTGATCCAGCCTGTGTAAGAGGCGACGAGGCAGAACACACCCGTAAAGCACATCCAGAATATGGGAAAGAGCAGCTTCAAGCCAACATCGCCAACGCGCCCGGAGTACACAAAGAAGCCCACGTCGAGATAGCGAACTGGAATATCGTGTGAATCGCCCGCGCCGAGAGTATTGATGCGATCGTATTCGTTTCTATAGATTTCGTCTCTGCCATGTCGCGGATCGCGGGAGGGAGGACTATAGATGTACTTGACGTAGTAGTCGTAGCTGCTCCTGAACTTGGTGCGGTAGGTTCCGGTGATTTTCCCGACGGTATCGGTCCCATGATTGGCCCACAGAACGATGACCGCGATATGACCCAGAAAAAACAGCACGGCACCCATCGTGAGCACACTGATGATCCGATCCGCAATCAGACCACTGCCCGCGTTTCTCCGAACCCGTCGCGGCGTCGGCGGTAGTGATGTGGGAACAAGTGTGCACTCGCTCATAGGCGCAGGTTCCCGGATTCGTCGCACACGGTTTGTCGCGGGCCGGCCGGAAGGCCGCTGAATGGGGCATGACCTGATGCCTCGGCTTGCACGGGGGAATTTTGCAACGCCAGCACGAGCGATTCGATGGCCTGGGCATTATTGATGCTTAAAAAGCCGTGGTTGATGGTGTATTGGCCACCCTTGCTGCCGGTGCGTGTCTCCTTGGCCAGGATCACATCGCCGCTTCCGTTGGCGTGCTGGACGCAGTGAATGTCCGTCATCTCGTGGGGAAGAAACGAGCGAATTTTCATGCCACCTCGTAACTTCGCCTCGAAAAAGATCGCCCGCTTGTCGGTAAGAACATAGGCGGACGCTGCGGCCATCTTTGCCTTCCAGTGCGGGGCCGAAAGTATCGCCAAGTCAACTAGCAAAAACAGCGAGAAGCTCACGAGGCAGAACGTCGGGACGAAAACGGACGAATTTCCATCCGCCATACTCTCGAAACTCATCGCGATCCACACCATCCCGACGAGCGTACCGACCGTTCCCACGATGCCGATGACGACGAAGAACAACGCATCCTTCGCGGCGCGACGGGGGTTCATGCCCGACTGCCAGGCGATTTTTTCGCCCGGCTGAAGTTCGTTTCGAATCACCGGTTCAAGTTCGTGGTTGACGGTTTGCATGCCATCTCATCGGCCATCCGTCATTGTCACGTTACTTCGATGGATGATTTTGCGGGCCGCCTTGTCGCGGAGCCGTTTGGCCACCTGAGCGCACGTCATGCCTTGGCCGCGGTCGATGTCGGCCGCGGAGAAATGTCCCTTGCCGGATTTAAGAGATACTAATACGTTCGTCGCAAATCGTAAAATTAATTACCGCAAATCGAAGATTGCCGCTTGTCATTTTGGCGACCCGTGGCAAAATTATGCACAAAGGTGCTATGGCAATCGCTGCGCCCTACAGGTTTTGGACGTGAGAAATCGTCGATTTTGAACGGGTTTTAGCGATTATTGAATTTTCGCAGAGACGCAGCGTACGTCAGACGACGTAAAGGGAGGTGGTGCGCTGGGGCGGAGAGGCGTTCGTATGGAGCGCGCAGGGGCGACGGCACCACTTGGTGAGTGGGGGTCATTTTCGGGGTAAATGACGGCCCAAATGCCTGTTTACGGCACTTCCGCGACCGGTCACGATGGGTGGTGGACCATTTGTCCGACGGCAGTTCCAGCCATGATGGAAAAAGGCCATTTGGCGGAGGCTTCTGCCGAGGTTACATGTTTCAGCCACGCCGGTCGCTGGTCATGTCGTCAGGCTGCTTGCCGGTGGTACTGAGTAGTCCACCCAATCGTTCACGGCAGCGGATTTCGTCTATCGTTGGTGGCGTGGCAGGCGACGCGTCGGGTGTTGCATCGGACGCCGCGATTGGCGGCGGGGCTTGTGGTTGAATGATCCGTCGCCGGGTTTTCGCCGGGCGAAATCATCCATGAACGGCCTCCATCTTCTCCGGTCCCGCGGCCCGGCCAGCGATCTGGCGAGTCACGTCGGCGACCCAATCGGTGGTGTGACGAACTTCGCCGGCACCTGCGTGGAGAGCCCGAAGATCTTCGCCGAACTACGCAGGGCAAGTCCGCGTCGCCGCGCTTGCCCTGCATAGCCCGAAAGATGAAAATCTTCAGACGCGCGGGCCTATTCCACCGCGTCCCAGTCGATGCTCTCGAACGACGGGTAGACCACGCTCGTGCCGTCGTTGTAGTGCCAGATCACGTCGGTCCAGATCCACGGGGCGACCTTGATTTTGTGGGTCTTTTCTTCGGTCGTCCGCGTGCCGGCGGCCGCGACGGGACTGTCGCCGACTGGAACCTTGTACTCGATCTCCTCAAGCTGCTTGAGGTCCTTGAACTCGATCCAATCCGGCGCGGGGTTCTTGCGGTGGAACTCGATCGCGTATCGCCGCACCGCGGCGACCTTCGGGTTGTCCCGAACGAAGCCCACGCCGTTGTACAGTTGGAAGAGCTTGTGCGTGCCCTCGGGCGAGGAGAACGCGCCCTGGCAGCCGATGTACCAACCCATCTGGAACATCCAGGCGTAGTGCTCGTCGGCCAGGCCGCCGGCGACCACGTTGGCGCCCTTCCAGCCCATGGTGCATTCGCCGAACGTCTTGATGCCCACGTGCTCCAGACTCCGCCACATGCGCCACCAGTACGGTTGGGCGGGCACGGCCATGTCGGTCTTGCCCTGGAACTTCGGTGCGTAGTCGACGCCCTGCATTCCGCCGAACCCGCCGTCCACCAGCGTCCGCTCGAAACCGAGTTTCGCGCTCATCCACATCGACGGCCAAATGATCCGGTCGAACCAGTCGGTAGCCAGGCTCATCGGCACCCACTGATAGGGCGTGTTAACCGGCATCGAGCCGTCCTTCCGCACGCGAACCCAGTCGGGGTTCTCGCGGAACAGTGGAATGCCCCGCTCCTTCAGCAGCGGAACGAGGTCGGGATAATGACAGCCGCTGTAGCCGTAGTACACTTCGGCCGTGGGGATTTTTTTGCTCATCGCCGCCGGCACGCTGGTCTTGGTGAACTCCGGGCGGAACCAGAATCCGGGCATGTACCCCGCATCCTTAATCAGCTTACACATGGCCTTCAAGTCGGGGTTGCAGTCGTGGTTTTCGTCGAAACGATACTCGTCCTCGACCGTGATCGGCACGGCATGCCAGAGGTCGTGATACACCGCCAGCGTGTCAAGCCCCTGGCCTTTGAGCTGGGGCGGGTACTTTTTGCCGAACTCCACAGGCCCGCCGTGATTGCGGATCTGCCAGTGGGGCGCATCCATGCAGACCGAACCGATCACGTCCTGCACGCCCATGCGGCGGGAGACGTCGCCGTAGGCTTCGAAGCGGGCATTGACGTACCGCTGTGGCAGCGGCTGGCGGACGTCGCCGGTGTACAGATACTCCACCGTGTCCACGGCCGTCCGCTCGCCGGAGAGCGCCATGTCCCACGCCAGGTTCGGCCAGACGCCGTCGGCGCCATGCTCGATGTAACTGCTGGAATTATTCGAGGCGTGATAGTACAGGCTTCGGGCGGTGATGGTCAGGCTGCCGGTGCCCCAATCGTAGAAGATCAGCGGGCTGCCCTGGAGCGCGTCGTGGGCGGGATGATATCCCGAACCCTGCCGCGGCTGTTTGGGATACTGGAAAATCACGCTTTTATTGCGGTCGCCCGAGAAATCCACGATCTCATGGCCGGGCTCGCGGAAGCCCGTGCTGTAACTCTTGACGCCCTGCCTCGAGCCGTTGGGGCCGAAGCCGTTGTTGATCATCACCTGGTAGCCGTCCTTGAACGCGCTGAGCATCTCGACCTCGATCAGCCGGGCCAGCCCGTTGTAGGTCGTGCCGTGTCGTTCGCGTTGGATCGGCCACCAGGTTTCCCACACCAGCACGTAGGTGAAGGACTTGTACCCCATCGCGTCCAGGGGCAGCCAGTAGTGGAAGGTCACGCGGTCGCCGTCGATGGTGGGCTCGAACCATTTCGGATAGGCGTCGTTGCGTCGGTCCTTGCCGGCCTGAGACATCGTCAGCGGGTCGGTGATGAACGGGTGGAGCGTGCCCCATTGGACGTGGCGATAGGCGGCGGCCGCCTGTTCGAGCGGTGCATGACCGGGGTCGGCGTCGGCCGAGGCAGCCGGGCGGGGGCCCCGCAGCCCCTCGGGCGGAATGACCATCGGCAGGCCTCGCGCGTCGAACTTGCCGATGTCCAACCCGTTGCCGAAATGTACCGGGTTAATCAGGTGCATGCCGTCGGCTGTCTTCCAGTCGATCGGGCGATACCGGTCGTAAAGCAACTCCTGGCCGTCGGGGAAGACGACCTTCGACGTCTCGAAGTAATTCCACCGCCCGGCCCCGTCGGCACCGACGATGATATCCTTGAACTCGCCGAACGACAGCCGTTCGCCGCCGACCAGCTCCTGGCCGTGCCGCTCCGGCAGCGCGATCGGCACGAGTTTGGCCACGCCCACGTCGCGCGGCGTGACGGTGACGGTGTTACTCTGGGGTGTGACCGAACCGTCCCGCAGCACACCGACGACGGTGAACGTGTACGCCGTGCCGTTGGTCAACTCGCGGACCACCAGGGCGGGGTCGGTCAGCGGTTTGTCGTTGAGCGTGCGTTTGGCCGGCGCGGTCTGGAGCACATTCCAGCCGATCACGCGGTCGTCCTCGATCTGGAGATTCCATCGCAGATACACCCGCCCGTCACCGGCATCGCCGGTTAAGGCGGTCGGCGACAGAATCGGCAGCGGCGGCGGCTGAAGTTCCTTCGGCACAGCGGCCATGGCGGGCGCTCCTTTCGCCAGGGGCGTTGGCGACATGCCGTTGTCGCACCCGGCGAGGAGAGCCATCGCGGTCAGGCAGAGGATCAGGGTTCCGGTTCTCGTGGACATGGTGACTCCTTGTAAGATGATCGCATGGTTCGTAAATGGCGTTCGCTTCGCCTGTAACTCGATCTACCTTTCCGGCCCCGCGTTGGGGAGCCGGGAACAAGCTGCCCAGCGGCATCATTTATACCCCAAGGCGAGCGTATTCGCGAGCCCTGGGATCGCGGTCCCCAAAAAACCATACAAGGGGCGTCGTAGAACCCGAATACATACCGGGAATCATACCTTTACGCCGTCAAAGTTTTCCGGGAACAGTACGCGTACTAGAACAATCCAACGATGACCTGTCACATTTTTCAGCCGCGAATTAGCGAATTTCTCAAAATAATTTGCGTAATTTGCGGCAGAATAGGATATGCGTCAGACACTGTTTTCTCTTGCCGCTTGTTGCTTGTCACGGTTTCGTCAATCGTTCGATCAGACGGAGACCGTAAACGTCACACCGGTTTCGCCATGTTTCTTTCCACCTGCAAACGTGACGTGCACCACAAACCTAGAAACACAACAAGAGGCACAGGGAATTCGAACATCATTCGAATTCCCTGTGCCTTTCTCTGTACTCTCTGCTCTGTGTTTCTGTGGTTAAAAAATTCCCACGATCACGACGTTACCTTGTCGGTTCGATCCTCGCCGAACTGGGCAGGGCCAGTGGGAAGATCGGGTCGAGGCCGGCCATGATTTCGAACAGCGTGCCGACGGCCTGGGACATGCCTTCGGCGTCGTACGCGAGGCAGACCAGGGCGTGCACGTCGTGGCCGAGGGCCTGGACGTTCCACGCCAGCATGCCGTTGCCTTTGCCCGGGAACGTCGCGCTGGGCGTGTACGGCAGCATCATGCGGCGGGGATTGGCCAGGTGCCGGATCATCACGTTGTCCTCCGGCGTGCCGAGCACGATCACCGGATTGGGCAGGTCCCAGCCGACATTGGCGGCGGGGTTGTCACGGCCTGGCTTGACGCCGGTGTAGACGCCTTCGGCGTTCTTCCGCTGGCCCGAGATGCTCGTGCCGCACCAGGTGCGGGCTTCTTCTTCCGACAGCTCGCGGGGGAGCACTTCACCGGCCTTGACGATCGTGCAGGTGACGTTGTAGGGCTTGAGAATTTTGGCCAATCGTTCGGCGGCGGCGAGGTTGTACTCGCTGTCGCCGATGGCGATGGTCACGTTCCGCTGGTCGCGGAAGAAGCGGTAGATGTTTTCCTTGTCGTCGCCGAAAAACACGGCCCGGTGCGTTGCGCCGGCCAGGGCGCGGGCCTGGGTGAGCGGTTTGTACTCGAAACTCGCCTCGCCTTTCTTACCGGCCAGCAGGTCGGTGACGGTGACGGTCCACTTGCCGGCGTCGTCGTTGGCGGCCAGCGGCAGTTCGACGTTGCACACGCCGTTTTCGGCGGCGCGGTAGAGGTCATAGCGAACCTTGCCGGCGGGGTCTTTCACGACGATCTGCATCGGGGCCGTGCCGGAGATGGCCTTGTTTTTGTTGTCCACCAGGGCGGCGGCGAAGCTCATCTTGATCGGGGCATCCCCTTCGCGGGTCAGGTCCATGTTGAAGGTCGGCGCGAAAACCAGCACGCCGCCGATCGGGCGGGCGGTGCGGGCGAAGACCTTCATGTCGCCGGGGGCGAAATCGACTTTGGCGCTGCCCCTGGAGAGCTTGATTTCTTTGCCGGACACCGCTTCGTACACCGGCCTGCCGTCGTTGGCCAGTGTGATCGTCGCGGTGGTCTTGACCGGGGTGCCGACGTGGGTTTTCTCCGCGGACATCGTGAAGTTCACCGCGAAAATGTACTCGATCTCGCCGCGAACCTGTCGGCCCGGAGCGATCATCGGATTGTCGCTGACGAACGCCGGGGCAATCTTCGCCGCCGCCAGCGATTTCTTCATCGCCTCCGCCACCGGCGTGGCCGTGCTCACGGCCAGGTGAAAACCGAGCATCTCCGCCTGAAGGGCGGCCCGGGCCTTGTTGCCCTCTTCGTCGTTGGGGAGATCCTTGATCTTGTCCTGGTACTCGCGATACGGCGGGCTGTATTTGGGAACCGCAACCCCCAGTTTGGTCGCGCCGGGGATGTTCACTGCCACTTCGTCGCCCACCAGCACCGTGCCGCCGGCCTTGACGAAGTCCGCCAGGGCAGCCACCACGGCCGGATCGAGATACTCCACGCCGCAGATGATGATGGCCTTGTGCGACGCGGCCAGCGAACCGTCGAGAATGTCCTCTTCCAGCACCACGTTGATCGGCTGCTGGATCATCTTGCTGGCCAGGTACGTCATCAGCAGGTACGTCGGCTGACGGACTTCCTTGTGGTAGTAGGAATCGCTCTTGGAATACAGCACGGCCAGGGGATGCCGCGTGTAGTTGGGCGTGGTGAAAATCGTGCCAAGCCGGGCGGCGACCTTGTTGGTCTCGACGACGGCCGGGATGCACTCGTTGACCTTGGTGATCGTCGGCGGAATGGCGATGCCCTGGATGCCCGTGACGAACGACAGATACTGCTCCAGGCGGAGTTGGTCGATGGAGATGCTGCTCCACCACACCGGCAGATACCACGTGGGCTTGTCCAACTGGCGAGGCAGCGCCATCTCCAGGAAGAACGACGGGTTGAGGTTCATCAGCCAGAAGTTGTTGTACCCGCCATGGCCGCTGACGACGGGCATGGATCGCACGACGTTGAAGTAATAGCCGTCGTAGATCGCGTTCCAGCCGTACTGGCTCTGCGTGACGGCCAGGGCGCCGGGCTTGACGCGTTCGACCGCGTCACGGGACGCCTTCCAGAATGCGCTCATGTAGCCAAGTTTGAAATCGCTGATTTGCGTCCAGTCGGCCAGGCCTTCAGGGGTCTTCGTGTCGACGTTCTGGAACCAGGTTTGTTCCTTGTCGAAGGCGGACTGGTAGGCGCGTCGCTGGGCGGCGATGTCGTGCGGGCCAAACACGGGCGTGCCGTCCTCCTTCTTCATGTGCGGGTGGAGGTTCCAGGTCAGGCCCGGTTCGTCGTGCAGGTGCGAGCCGATGTAGTTGGGCATCGTGCGGAAGGTCATGGTCATGTCCATGCCGCGCTGAATCGAGCCGATGTACGCGTACGGGTCGGACCAGTCGCATTCGAGGTTGCCGTCGTGCTGGTGCATGCCGCCCATCAGGCAGGTGCCCATGATGTCCATGCCCTCGCGGATGGACTGCTCGCCCACGCCGCCCATCATGAAGTTAAAGCCCAGGCCTTCTTCGCCCTCGCCTTTCATGCCTTCGTCAGAGCGGGGGCCGCCCCAGTGGATCGTCTTGTACGTGCTTTTGCGGATGTGGCTGAACACCTCGATGTCGGCCTTGTCGGTCAGGCCACCCATCGTCGCCGTCAGCGTGTAGTTGCCGGGCTTGATCAGCCAGCCGTTGAGATGCAGGTGATCGGTCGCGCTGCCGTTGCCGGCCTTCAGGCCGAACACGAACGTCATCTTCGTCTTCTCGCCCTCCAGCGTCAGCGTGACGTTGCCCGCCGGCAATTCGCCCTCGCCCGTGCGGACGACGGCAAGGTCGATCCGCTCGTTGGTCTGGAACGTCTTGCGATCCTTCTGCGGGAAGTTCAGCTTCATCTCGGCAGCCAACGCCAGTCCCGCCGGCAGCAGCGCCATCAACGCAACCAACAGCCACTTCGATACGGTTCTCATTCGGCGATCCTTTCAAAAGTGTTTACGTCAAAAAGTTTTCGAAACGTATGCGTCATAACAACGACCGCGCATTACCAACGTACCCTAATGAACGCGCCAGAACAAGCCGAGTTTCGGCTGATTCATCCCCGGTTTCCATGACTCGCCCCATCTCATTCGTTTCTTGCCTTTTGCTCCCATTCCAGCAGCCGTTTTACGCGGGCAATCGCCACTTCGTCGGGATTCGTGAACCATGCCGTCGCGCCGCCGTGGAGGCCTCCGACGCAGAGGCCTTTGAATTCCTTACCAAGTATTGTCCTGGTGATTCCCGGAACGCATCGGCTCGAATCGCAAGGTAGGCACATGTGTGTGCCTCGGTTCGAAAAATTACCCGTTATGCCTCACGGCCGATTCGCGAGGACGTCGCGTTCGTAGCGTTTGATTTCCGCCAGCCAGGCGTCGCCGGTGGGGACGTCGTTGGCGAGGCAGAAGTAGTCCCAGACGGCCGGCCAGGGGAGGGATTTGTTTTCTTCCTGCCAGGCCAGGCGGCTGGTGAAGTCGCTGGCGGCCTCCGCGTCGGCGGCGCGGGCGGGTTCGAGCAGGGCCTGCAACAGGGCCTTTTGCATCGCCCGCAGCCCGATCGTCCACGCGGCCACGCGGTTGATGCTCGCGTCGAAGTAGTCCAGCCCGATGTGCGTTCGGCCGAGGAAATCGCCGCGGACCAGCTCGCAGGCCAGGGCTTTGAGTTCGTCGTCCATTATCACGACGTGGTCGCTGTCCCAGCGGATGCCCCGGCTGACGTGCAGCAGCAGTTCCTTCGAGAAGAGCATGACGGCGGAGATTTTGTCGGCAGGCGATTCCGTCGGGTGATAATGGCCTGAGTCGATCGTGACGAGTTTGTCGTTGGCCAACGCGTAGCCGAAATAGAACTCGTGCGAACCGACGACGTAACTTTCCGAGCCGATGCCGAAGAGTTTGCCCTCCACGGCGTCGAGCACCAGATCGCGGCCGATTTTTTGCTTGAACACGCGGTCGAGCGACTCGCGCAGGCGTTGTCGCGGCGCGAGGCGGTCGGCGGGCACGTCCTTCATGCCATCGGGAACCCATACGTTGTGGACACAGGCCGAGCCGGTCGCCTTGCCCATCGCGGCGGCGATGCGTCGGCAGGCGATGCCGTGAGCGATCCAGAATTCGCGAATGGCTTTGTCGGGGCTGGCGAGCGTCATGCCGCTGGCGGCCTTCGGATGCGAGAAAAACGTGCCGTTGAAATCCAGGCCGAGGCGGTTTCGCGTTGCCCAGTCGATCCATCGCGAGAAATGCTCGGGGCGGATTTCGTCGCGGTCGGGATATCGGCCTGCTGATTCGGCGTAGATGGCGTGGATATTCACGCGATGAGGCCCCGTGACGAGGGAAAAGACTTTGTCGAGGTCGGCCCGCATTTCGTCGCCGTTCCTCGCGCGGCCTGGGTAGTTGCCCGTGGTCGCCAAGCCGCCGTCCAAGGCCGAGCCGGCGCCGAATCCGCGCACGTCGTCACCTTGCCAGCAGTGCGTCGACAACGGAATCCCCGCCAGCCGCTCGACGGCGGCATCGGCATCGACATGCAGCGACGCATACTGCGCCTTCGCCAGGGCATACGCTTTTTCCACGCGGGCGGACGACGAAGCGGACGACGTTTTGGCCATAATGTTGTTTCTCCTGTAAGCACGCCATGGTACGACGAATGACCGCGAGAAACCAGTGGCAAGTGCGCGTGCGGGGCCATCGCATTCTCGTGACGCGGGCGTCTGGCCCGCGTGTGGCGAGGGCATCTTGCCCTCGCGGACCGTTCCACACGGGTGACGTTATGCGAACAACAAGACATTTCACAACCGGACGCGGGCGCTCGCGCCCGCGAGACACGCGGGCAAGATGCCCGCGTCACGGTACATGCGATTGCCCTGAGTGCGCGTGTCGTCTTCTGGACGACGCTACCGGATGACGCTATGCTTTGGGTCGGGCGTCGCGTTGGCCCGCCTGGTCCATGAGGTTTGTCATCGGTGAGATGGTTTACAAGTATCGTCGTGTGATTCTGCTTGCCTGGCTGGCGGCGGCGGTGTTGTTGCTTGTTCTGGTGTCGCCGCCGGACGCCGCCCGTCAGGAAGTCCGCAGTTTTCTGCCCGCAGATTCGCCGTTTTTGCGGGCGGTGGCGCAGTTTGAGGAGAGTTTCCCCGCCAACGCGGGACTCAGCCGGGCCGTGGTGATTTTCGAGCGTCGCGACGGCGAGTTGACGCCCGCCGACCAGGCGGTGATTCTCGCCGCCGCCGGGCGGATCCTCGCTCCGCTCGCCAACGATGAACATCTCGCCGACCTCGAGGGCGTCCGTCTGACCTCGCCGGCGGACTACTCCCCGTTGCCGTGGCGGGCCGGCGGACTCCTGCCGCGAAATCCGTTCGTCAGCGACATCACGTCCGACGGCCAGGCGGCCATCCTCCGCGTGCAGATCCCCGCCAACTACGTCACGACAACATCCGCCCGGACCGTCGAGCACATCCGCCATGTGCTCAGCGAGATGCAAAACCAAACCCATGGAACGCACAACGCGGGCGAGATGCCCGCGTCACGTGAGACGGACGCCACGCCCTGGCCTGCCGGGTTGTCTGTCGCGGTAACGGGATCGAGCGGCGTGGGGTTCGATTACGCGCAGGCCGCCCGTGCCGGCGAGCGGCAGACGCTGCTGGCGACGCTGGCGGCGGTGACGGTGATTTTGCTGCTGGTGTATCGTTCGCCGCTGGCGGCGGCGGTGCCGCTGGTGTGCATTTCGCTGGCGGCCATCGTGGCGACGCGGTTGCTGAGTCTCGGTCATTACGCGGGCCTGCACATCGGGCTGGCGGAGAATATTTTCGTCGTCGTGCTGATTTACGGCGCGGGCATTGACTACTCGCTGCTGTACATCAGCCGCTTCCGCGAATACGCCGAGGGCGGTTTACGTGGCGAGGGCGTCTCGCCCTCGCGTCCCGCGGGCATCCTCGCCACGACGAAGCGCAGCGACGATGGATTGCCCGCGCCGGATGGCGAAGACGAGTCGACGTATTCCACTGACCATACCGATGGAACGCACAGCGCGGGCGGGACGCCCGCGCCACGTGATCCCACGCCAGCAGCATGTAGCCAGGCGCTCTCGGCGACGCTGCCGGCCATCGCCGCCGCGGCGGGCATCAACATTCTCGGGCTGCTGATGCTCGCGTTCGCGCGGTTCACCATTTTCCGCTCGACGGGGCACGCGGTGGCCATCGCGCTGACCGTTGCCCTGGCCGCCGCCCTGACGCTCCTGCCCGCCTGCGTGGGCTCGCTTGGTGGCCGCCTGTTTTGGCCGACGCGGATCCGTCAGGGCGTCCGCCCGTCGCGGCTGTGGACCGCCGTCGGAGACGTCGTCACGCGACGGCCCGGCCTCGTGCTGATCGTCACGCTGCTGGCCCTGTCCGCCCCCGCGTACCTCGGCACCCGACAACACTGGGTCTACGACACGCTCGAAGCCCTGCACGCCCACGACGAAGACGGCGTCGGCAACTCCGCACGCGGCGCCGAAATCGCTCAACGTCATTGGCCCATCGGCGAACTCGCGCCCGTCGAAACGCTCATCACGACCTCCAAACCGCTCACGGCCTCGCAGTGGCGAGACCTCACGCGGGCCGTCCGAGACGATCTCAAAACGCTCCCGCTGCCGCAACGTCACCGCCGCGACGTCTTCACACCCGTCCCCGCCGGCGACGCGCCCGCCAACGCCGTCGTCAATATCCGCAGCCTCGCCGACCCGCTGGGATGGGGCCAACCCCTGCCCGCCCTGGGCCAACTCATGAAGGGCGTCGACGACAACATCAACAAAACGTACCTCAGCGACGACCGCCGGGCCACCTACATGGAACTCATCCTCGCCACGCAGCCGTTCTCGCTACAGGCCATGGACGCCATCGACGACATCCGCCACCACGCCCGCGCCGCCGCCGAGCAGGCCCTGCGCGAACTCGGCATCGCCGCCGACGTCAACGTCTACTTTGCCGGTCCCACCGCCGAAACCGCCGCCACGAGAGACGTCACACAACGCGATTTCTACCTCGTCGCGGGCCTCGTGCTGGGCGTCATTCTCGTCATGCTCCTGGCGCTCCTGCGCGACATCGTGCTGTCTCTGTGGATGATCGGCTCGACCATCCTCAGTTATTTCGCCACGCTCGGGCTGTGCTCGCTGGTGTTCGTCACGCTGGGGCCGTTCAACGGGCTGGACTGGAAACTGGAAATTTTCCTCTTCGTCGTGATGGTCGCCGTCGGGCAGGACTACAACATCTTCCTCGCCACGCGGCTGATGCAGGAACGCGCCGCGGGTCTCTCCGTCCGCGACGCCGCGCGGCGGGCCATGACCTTCACCGGGCCGGTCATCTCCTCCTGTGGCCTGATCATGGCCGCCACGCTCGGCAGCCTGATGGTCGGCGAGTTGGCCCTGATGGTCCAACTGGGCTTCGCGATGGCCCTGGGCATGCTCATCGACACCTTCCTCGTCCGCCCACTCCTTCTGCCGGCCTTCTGCTGCGTCACCGGAAGAACGGGCCGACGCAAGAGGATAGCCACTAGCCACAAGCCGCAAGCCACCAGGGCTTGCGAGACGCAACGGTGAAACCGCACCTCGCGATGGCGAGAGTGGTCCCCATGCTTCGCAGACACGAACATCAAGATCACAATGGCATACTCTTCGCGTCTGCAAAGCCCTGAGACCACTCTCTCGAACGGGATGTTCCCGTTTACATTTATGCACCGCAAACCCTGGTGGCTAGTGGCTGGTGGCTAGTGGCTTCGATCCCCCGAACGTGCGACCCATCTTCACCAACACTCCACGAAAATCCGATTGCGAACGCACGCGGGCCTTGGTCTACTGAACGCATGACTACACTCCTCATCAAGAACGGCCGTGTGATTGATCCTGCCAACCGGATGGACCAGGTTGCCGACGTGTTGATCAAAGAAGGCCGCGTCGCCGCCGTGCGGGCGGGTATCAAGCCGCCAGCCGGGGCCTGCGAAGTCGTCGACGCCGCCGGCATGATCGTCGCACCGGGGCTCATCGACGTCCACGTCCACTGTCGCGAGCCAGGCCACGAGGAAGAGGAAACCATCGCCACCGCCGCCGCCGCCGCCGTCGCCGGCGGGTTCACCACCATCCTGGCCATGCCCAACACGCATCCGCCCGTCGACGACGAAACTGCCGTCAACTACGTCCTCCACCGCGCCGCCGAAGCCAACCTCGCCCGCGTCCTGCCCGTCGGCTGCATCACCAAGGCCCGTGAAGGCAAGGAACTCGCCGAAATGGGCGCCATGGTCGAAGCCGGCGCCGTCGCCTTCAGCGACGACGGCGAAGGCGTCGCCAGTTCCAAGGTCATGCAGCGGGCCCTGCAATACGTCCGAATGCTCAACGTGCCCCTCATGCAGCATTGCCAGGACCCCGAACTCATGAGCGGCGTGATGAACAGCGGCGCGGTCGCCGTCCGCCTGGGATTGGCCGGCATCTCCGCCGCCGGCGAGCAGATCATGCTCCAACGCGACCTGGAGTTAGTCGAACGAACCGCCGGGCCGTACCACGTCCAGCACGTCAGCTCGGCCGCAAGCCTGGACCTGATCCGCGCCGCCAAGGCGTTCGGTCTGCCCGTCACCGCCGAGGCCACGCCGCACCACCTGCTCCTCACCGACGTCGCCTGCATGACGTACGACTCCAACTACAAAATGAATCCGCCGCTGCGAACGGCCGAGGACGTCGAAGCCCTCCGCCGGGCCGTCGCCGACGGCACCATCGACATCCTCGCCACCGACCACGCGCCGCATGCCAAAGAAGAAAAGGAACTCGAATTCGCCCTGGCCCCGTTCGGCATCATCGGCCTCGAAGCCGCCGTAGGCCTCTACGCCAAAGCCCTCATCGAAAGCGGTGTCACCGACTGGCCAACCGTCATCGCCCGCATGTCCACAACCCCCGCCACACTCATCCGCCGCCCGTTGGGCACACTCACCGTAGGCGCCGACGCCGACGTCACCGTCATCAACCCAACCGCCCACTGGACCGTCGACGTAACCACGTTCAAATCCCGAAGCCGCAACTGTCCCTACCACGGCTGGACCCTGCCGGCAAAGGCCGTGATGACCATCGTGCGCGGGGAGATCAAGTTTCGAAGTCAATGACAGGTCATTTGCCCTGAATGACCGCCTTCGCTCTTGCATCGCCGCCCCGTCGTTCGGATACTGTAGCCATGGATTTCACGGCGAAATTTCGCGGGCGGTTTCTGGTGCTGGACGGGCCTGACGGGGCGGGCAAGAGCACGCAGATTGCGATGCTGACGCGGCGGCTGGCGGACGCGGTGGAGGTGGTGGCGGTTCGCGATCCCGGCGGCACGGCCGTCGGCGACCGCATCCGCGCGATCCTGCTGGACACCGCTCACGCCGACATGGCCGTGGCGTGCGAGTTGATGTTGTACATGGCCAGCCGGGCGCAGTTGGTGTCGCAGATCGTCCGCCCGGCGTTAGCACGCGGGGCGTGCGTGGTCAGCGACCGCTACATCTCCTCGACCATCGCGTACCAGGGCGCGGGCGGGACCGACGTGAACGCCATCCGCCGCGTCGCCGACGTGGCCGTCGGCGGCCTGTGGCCGGACGTCACGGTGATTCTCGACGTGCCCGCGGAGATGGGACTGTCACGCGTCAGCCGTCGCGGCGCGGGCGACCGTGTGGAACAGAAAGGCCTGGAATTTCACCGCCGCGTCCGTGAACTGTTCCTCCGCCAGGCGAAGGACAGCCCGGCCGACGTCGCCGTCGTCGACGCCACGCAATCACCCGGGATCGTCCACGAGGCCGTCTGGGAGGCGGTCATTGCGAAGATACGGTAACAAGAGGACTTTCATGCTCAAACGAATCATTCTGACGATGTTCGTGGCGGGGTCGTTGGCGACGGCGTGGGCGTTGGCGCTGGAACTGGAGGAGCAGGCGTCATCAACCGCAAATCTTCCCGGTGTGTTTCCCGCGACGACGTCGGCGCCAACCGCGCCGCTCGACGCCGCGACGACCGTGCTGCCGTGTTACGAACTGCCGGCAGGTTCCGTCGCCGACGGCAATCTGGAAAAGTGGAAAGGCGTGCCGCCCGCCGTGTCGGCGGAGTGGTTCAAGCACAACGAGTCCAACGCCCTCATCACGCCTTGCGACGACTTTTCGCCCGCGATGTACCTCGGCCGAATCAAGGATACCGACGACCTGATGGTCCTCATCGTCATCCAGGGCCGCTGCGTGTTCGGGTATGAGTCCGCCGCGTGGACCTTCGGCGACAACGTGGAAATTTTCATCGACCTCTACCGTCAGGCCCGGCTGGAGGCCGACCCCGGCATCACAACACAGCCGGCGCGGTACCAAAATCACGACGCGACAAAACCGTACAACAGCCACGCCGCGTACGCACAGGTGGGTCTGCTGCCGCGCACGCCGCTGGGTCCCGGCAAGATGTTGCACTCCCGCACGTACGGGCGGGCGTCGTCGGTGAACTGGAACATCACGTACGCGTCCATGCCCGTCTCGGGCGGCGTGGCGTACGAGTTGAAAATCGACGGCCAGGCCGCCCTCAAAGCCGTCGGCCTCGACGCGTTGCCCGACATCATCAGCATCGAGCCGGTCATCCAGGCCGTGGACTATCCGCTGCTCCTGGAGGCCGGCGCGTGGAAAAACCACCGCGGCTACTTCCGCACCTTCGGCGACTACACGACGCTGGCCTACCCACTCCGCAACGGCGCGGTCAACACCAAACCCCTGCCGCCCCAGGGCGACAAACTGCCGGGCGTCACGCTGGCGGCGAAGTTCGGTAGTACGCCCGAGGAGATCAAGAAACATTTGGCGAGCCTCTATGATCCGGCGACTCGCATCGTGACGAGCCAGGTGTGGCCTGGCGAGTTGTTCTATTGGGCCTCCTGCAACGGCATAAAACTCGACAAAAACGATCTGTTTCTTTTCCTGCTGACGTCGGAGGACGAGCCCATTCCCGACCATCGCCTCGCCCACGAAGCGAATGCAAACACGCAACGACAGAGAGAGTTGAGCATCCAGGCCATGCTCAGCCCGTCGCAGGATGCCGACGTGCGCAGCGCGGTGGCGGAGGCGATTATCGCCCGGGCGCAACAGAACACGCACCGGGCCTTGGTCACCGCCTGTTTGATCGCCGCGGAGTTGAAATCCGGCGATCCCGATCACTTGGTCGCCCTGTTGGGGCACGAAGACATGACGGTCGCCATCTCCGCCGCTCGGGCGCTGGTGGAGGTGGGCAAGAAGGAACACGCCGTCGCCTTCCGAAAATTGTATGACGAAAAACTGGCCGCGTTGGCCGCGTCGAAGAAACCCGACGACCGGGCGATGCTTTCGGCCACGCGCGTGTTTCTTCAGCCGCCGCTGGAGTTGCTGGAGTTCCGCGTCGATCCGCCGGCCGAGCCGAAATCGGTGCTGCAACGCGAAATTCTCCAGGAGAACACCGATCTGACGCGGCTGATGCCGATTGACAACAATCATGTGTACAACGGCAAGCTCGCCCGCACCTGGCCGGCGGGGGGGCCGAAGGAGTTGTGGCGGCAGAGCATCGGCATCGAGGGGGTGATGGCCACCGCGGTGGAGGCGGGCGGCAAAACGTTCGTCATGGGCGGCGAATTCGTCGAAACCCCCGCGGCGGAGGGCCAGGCGGCCACGTCGGCCTACATTCAGTTTGGCTATTGTTTCAACGCCGCCGACGGCACGCCATTGTGGAAAAAACCGATCGGCAAAGGCAGGCCCACCTACGGCACCGCGGGCAGCCCGATCATCGACGGCGACCGCGTCTACTTCTTCCCCGGCGCCACGGTGTGTCTCAGCGTCGCCGACGGCTCCGAGGTCTGGCGAAGCGACGTGTTCCGCAGCCCGACCTTCCCCAGCGCGCTCCTGGTTGGCGACGTGCTCTACATTCCCGGCAAGTCGCTCTGGGCCGTCAACAAAATGAACGGCGAACTGCTGTGGACCTCGCCGCCCGACCCCGCCGACCGCCGCGACCACAGTCTGGCCTCGCCCGGCTATACGGAGATTGATGGCGTGCCGGTGATCGTGACGGGATTCGGCAGCGGCGGCCATTCGGAGCTGGTCGGCCTGAATCCGAAAAACGGCGAGGTGTTTTTCAGCAAGGCCCTCCAGGCGAGTTGGGGGCTGTGCAGCTCGCCGGTGATTGCCGGCTCCCGGCTGTACGTGTGCTGTGGGCAGATGGGTCAGGAATTCTTCGCGTGCTATCAGTTGTTCGCCAAGGACGGCAAGGTGCTCGCGACGCCCGTGTTCACCCGCCCGGACCGGCAGAGCAATTATTCGGCCACGCTGGCGGTGTGGGAGGGCGCGGTGTACGGATTCGGCAACGCGGGGCTGGAGTGCTGCGACGCGGCCACCGGCGATTTGTTGTGGTCGGAAAAATCGTTGGGCGGCCTGGAGATCGCCAGCCACGTGCTACTGGCCGACGGGCTGCTGCTGATTCGCTCGGGCACGACGATCGTGTTGGCCGAGGCGAATAAAACCGAGTATCGCGAACGAGGCCGTTTTGAGGTGCCGTTCAAACTCGCCGCGCAGCAACACACCCTCGCCAACGGGCGACTGTACATCCGCGGCGAGGAGACATTGATCGTGTATGACGTGGGGGCGGAATAGGGTGTGGTTGAATTTTTGGCACGGCGGAAATGTCTTGTTTTCCGTTGAAAATAACCGATTGTCCTCCCCGGCATTGCCGCGCGAGGCTGGAAAGGAAAAGTCGATTGTTTCCCGCGAAAAATCGGCGAAGTAGCGTGTGCCAGAAAATCCGGGCACACCCACGGAGCATGCGAATCGAATTTTGTCTTTTGTACTCGCAGGCGTCTTGGTACGATACCGGCCTTGTATGGATCGTTGTGACGTGATCGTTTTGGCAACATGTCGAAAAATTTCCCGGAGTTTTTCGACGTTTTTAGAAGGAGTTTTCCATGGCACGTTGGATCGTGGCGATGGTGGTGGTGGCGATGGCGTTGCCGTTGGCGGCGTGCAAGCGTGAGCGGGGCGAGGCCCAGACGTACGATCCGAAGATCGACCCGCCGGTGTCGGTCGTGCAGGTGACGATCGACCCCAACATCAAAGAGCCGCAGAATCAGTTCAACACCGTCGGCACGCCGGCGGCGCCGGCTGCTTCGTCGGCAGGGCCTGCCCCGTCCGCGCCGACAGTCAGGCCTCCCGCGGCCGCTCAGCCCGCCGCGGACGATGCCGCGCCCGCGGGATTGATCGACACGTCGCCGCCCGACGAAAACGCCGCCCCGGCCGATGAAGAAGCCCCGGCCGATGACGACGACGCGGAACCGACCGACGAGTAACGGCGGCAACAACGGAGACTGTAACATCGCTACCGGGTTTTCCCGCTCGTTCGTCTTCGCAAAGACCGAGTGGGATTACACGGAGTAACGGGTTACAGGATTGTCGTATTGGAACCCACAGTAAAAATCCTTCAATCCGTGTAATCCTGCTCGGTCTTTGCGAAGACGAAAAACGAAGGCCCCGGCAGCATGGCCACGGCGCCAAACAACTGGAGATTTCAACAATGTCCCGCTTGCAATTAACCGGTTCGATGACGGCTTTGATAACGCCTTTCGCCAACGGCGCGGTGGATTTTGACGCGTTGGGGCGGCTGATCGACTTCCAGTTGGCCGGTGGCACGCAGGCGGTCATTCCGTGCGGCACCACGGGCGAGAGTCCCACGCTCAGCCACGACGAGCACGACAAGGTGATCGAGTTTACCGTCCGCCGCGTCGACGGGCGAATCCCCGTGATCGCCGGTACCGGGTCGAACGCCACCGACGAAGCCCTTCAGCTCACCGCCCACGCCAGGTCCGCCGGCGCGGCCGCGTGCCTGATCGTCAATCCGTACTACAACAAGCCCACGCAGCAGGGCATGTACGAACACATCGCCGCCATCGCGAAGGTCGGCCTGCCGATTGTGCTCTACAACATCCCGGGCCGATGCGGCGTGGAAATGACCACCGAAACGATCGTTCGGCTGTACAACGATTTCGAGCAGGTCGTCGCGCTCAAGGAGGCCACCGGCAACGTCAACAACGCCTCCGCGGTGGCGGCGGCGTGCGACATCACAATCCTCTCGGGCGACGATTCGATGACGCTGCCGTACTACAGCGTCGGAGGCAAGGGCGTCATCAGCGTGGCGGCGAATATCATCCCCGGCCTGGTCCGCCAACTGTGCGACCACGCCGCCGCAGGCCGCCTCGCCGACGCGACCAAGCTGCATCGGCAATTGTTCCCGATCTTCAAGGGCCTGTTCGTCGAGACCAACCCGATCCCGATCAAGGCCGCCTGCGCCATGGCCGGCCTGTGCCAGAACGAACTCCGCCTGCCCATGACGCCGCTGAGCGAGCCGTTGCGGGCGAAACTGTCGGCCCTGTTGAAGCAGTACGGCGTGAAGGTGTAACGTGACGCGGGCGTCTCGCCCGCGTTAATCACGCCTGCGCTATCAGACAACATCGACGGTAAATCCGCGCACAACGCGGGCAAGATGTCGCGTCACGTGAACGCCCACGTCTCATTTGCCTGCCTACAATTCCTTGATGTGCTCCCGGAGGGGTTCGGGTGTATGACAGGGACGGCTGCGCTGGTGGGGAAAATCCGTGTCGCGGTGTCGCGTGCGCTCGTGTCGCGCGCGGTGGCGTGGCGGGTGGTCGCCGTGTTGGCGTTGGTGGGGCTGGCCGGTCTGTACGCCGAGAGGCACGCGGTGGGGCAGTACCTGAGCACGACGGCCACGGCGTCGCCGCATGTGATCGTGCTTTCGAGCGACGATTGGGGCGGGCTGCCGCCGCGCGAGCGGCCCGAGGACGTGGCCGCGTTGGCCGACACGCTGCGCCAGTGCCGCGACTCGCTGGGCCGCCCGGCCGTCCTCACCGTGTACATGATCCCCTTCGAACCCGACACGCGCGCGATGGCGCGTAGCACGGGCGTTCCGCCCGTGAGCCGCATGGGCGTCTCGCCTATGCCATGCCATCCGGTGGCGGAAACGCCCGTCCTCTGGTCAGATCAACACGGGCGAGACGCCCGTGGGACTCACGGGCAAGATGCCCGTGCTACGTATCTCTGCCGCCCGGCGTATGACGCCGCCAGCGGACTGCCTGTCTTGTGGAAATCGCTCGCCGACGAGGGGATTGTCGAGATCGGTTTCCATGGCCGCGACCACTGGAACGCGGCGTTGTACCTGGAGTTGCTCCGTACACAGCCGGCGTTTCATCGGGCTGCCGCGCAAGGCCGAATTCCATATCGTGGCGACGCCGCGTACGACGACCTGCTCGCCCGCGACGCCCGGTTGGCCTGTCTCCAACGCAGTTTCCTCGACGCCGCTTCCGATCCGCCGCGGGCCCTGCCGTTGGACACGCAGTACCGACTCATCCGCGAGGGGCTTGACGCGATGTACGCGCAGATCGGCGTTCGGCCGATCATCGCCGTCGCGCCAGGTCATCGGTGGGACACGCTCACCGCGCGGGCGCTCCAGGCCGAGGGCGTGGTGTATCTCGAGACGGTGTCGCAACCCATCGTCGAGCCCGACGCCGACGGCCGACTCGTCGCGACCGGCGAGCAGGCGGGCTATTTTTCGCATCCCGGCGACATCGACATCGTCCTCCGCACCGACGCCTACGAACCCGCGTGGCAGAAGGCCTTCACGAGCGTACACGACCGCCTCTGGTCGCTGCGACAACGCCTCGCCTGCAACGTGCCCGCCGTCATCTCACTGCACAAGGCCAACTTCGTCGGCGACGACGAAGCCGCCACCGCCCGCGCCCGCGACGAACTGCGGCAACTGCTCGACCTGGCCAAAACGGAATTTCCCGACGTCGTCTTTCTCAGCGCCGCCGATCTGGGCCATTACATGCACGGCCGGGGCGACCAGGCACGCCGCGGCGTCGACTTCACGCGCACGAACCTCACGCCCGCCGGCCGATTGGCCGTGACCGTCAAGGCGATGTGGCTTTGCCACGCCAAATGGCGCGCGTTCGGCTACGCGATGGCGATCGCGCTCGTGTGGGCGCTGGCGGTGTCAGCCCGACCTCGTCAAGACCGAGCGGGATTACGCGGATTCAAGGATTTGCGGATTGCCGTCTGGAAAACGAAATCGTTGAATTCTTAAATCCCATAGCCCCAACGGGGCGTCTTGGGTAGCCCCCTGCTTCGCTCTGCGAGCTACGCAGGGTGAGCGGTACGCCGCGAACCCTGGGTTTGCGGGCGTTTTTCCGCTTTTTCATCGTGCCTGACGCCACTGGCCGCAAGGCACACCGTCGCGTGAAGGCGGCATCGAACGACATACACGTTCCCGTGTGCGCGTCGTTCGAAGCCGACCTCGCATGACGGCGCGACCTCGGCCAGTGGCGTCAGGCTCGATGAAAGCCTTGTCCCCAGGGTTCGCGGCGTACCGCTCACCCTGGGCTACCCAAGACGCCCCGTTGGGGCTATGGGCCGGCGATTTCAACACGCGACCGGGGAGGATACTCCGTTGTTTTCGAAGAAAAACAGCCATTTTTGTTGTCGTAAGTGTATCGCGACGACAAATTCCATATCGCCAGAAACTTTTGTCCTCCGCATTCCCCGAAAAACACTTGACGCGCCTACGCTAATAGCGTAACACCCCGAGTTGAAGGAAATCCTATGGCCTCCGTTGTCTTTTATTTTCAGGTGCATCAGCCCAACCGGCTTCGACGGTATACGATCTTCGATTCGGACATGAACTACTTCGACGATTGGCGGAACGAGGAAATCTGCCGGAAAATCGCCGAAAAGTGTTACCTTCCATCCAACCAGCTCATGCTGGAACTGATCCGCCGGCACGCGGGCGAGTTTCGCGTCACGTTCAGTCTCACCGGGACGGTCATCGAACAACTGGCCCGGTGGGCGCCCGAAGCCCTCGACAGTTTCCGGCGACTCGCCGACACCGGCTGTGCGGAGTTCATCTGCGAGACGTACTATCACAGCCTGGCGTTTCTCTACAACCGCAAGGAGTTCATCGAGCAGACGCGGCAGCACCGCGAGCTGATGGCCAGCCTGTTCAACCAGCGGCCAAGAATTTTTCGCAACACGGAGTTGACGTACAACAACGACGTGGCGGCGGTGGTCGAGGAGATGGGGTTCGACGCCATCCTCACCGAAGGCGCCGACCACGTGCTGGGCTATCGCAGTCCGAATTTCCTCTACAGCCCGCCCAACTGCCAGCGGCTGAAACTGCTGATGAAAAACTACCGCCTCAGCGACGATCTGGCGTTTCGGTTCGGCAATCGCGACTGGGCGGAATGGCCTCTGACGGCGGAGCGGTTCGCCACGTGGATCGACGCGATCGAGGGCAAGGCCGCCGTGTGCAATCTGTTCATGGACTACGAGACGTTCGGCGAGCATCAGTGGGCCGACACGGGGATTTTCGAATTCATGCGGACGCTGCCCGCGCACGTGCTCCGCCGCGACAACGCGTTCCTCACCGTCGGCGAGGCCGTCGACCGCTGTCCGTCGGTCGGCGAGATGGACGTGCCGCACATGATCTCCTGGGCCGACACCGAACGCGATATCTCCGCCTGGCTGGGCAACAGCATGCAGGCCAACGCGCTGCACGACGTGTACACCCTCGCCGACGACGTGCTCACCAGCGGCGACGAGCCGCTCATCGACAGTTGGCGAAAACTCCAGACCAGCGACCACTTCTATTACATGTGCACGAAATTCTTCGCCGACGGCGACGTACACAAATACTTCAACCCCTACGAAAGCCCCTACGACGCGTACATCAACTACATGAACATCCTCGACAGCATCCGCGCCCGCGTCGCCAAACCGAAGACATCGAAACATTTCGCCGCCAACGACGCGAAGTTTTCGCCACGGTAGCCTCGCCTGGCCGCGTCGTTATTTTTCGCCTGTCGTGGCGGATTCCAGCGCTTGCGGGCCGTGGGCGCGTTCGAGGTAGAGGTCCAGGGCGGTACGATAGAAGGCGAGCATTTTGTGCGTGAGTTCGTCGGCGCGGAGTTGGATCGATTCGGTTGGTGATGACGTTGGCATCGACGTTGATGTCGGCATGGGCAGGCCGTGTTCGTTCAACAGGACGTAGTGGGGGGCGCGGGTCGGCAGGAGCATGACGGCGTCGCGGCTGGTCACAAAGGCCAGGCGGTCGTCCTCGTGCAGCAGGGCGAAGCCGCTCTCGGGTTCGATCCGCAGGATGTCGCGTCCCATGAAGCAGTGGTCGAAATCGCCGCCGAGCAAACCCAGCAGCGTCGGCGCGACGTCGGTCTGGCTGCACACGGTGCTCACGCGCCGCGGCGGCAGCAGGGGGTCGCCCTGTGCGTCCGTCAGGCCTGGGGCGTAGAGAATGAACGGGATGCGAAACCCTTCGATGTCGATGACGGGCCCGCGGTCGAAGTATCGGCCGTGGTCGGCGACGAGGACGAACAGCGTGTTGTTGAAGTACGCCGCCTGGCGGGCCTGCTCGAAGAATTTTCCCAGCGCGTAATCGGCATAGCGGACGCCGTTTCGTTTTTGGCCTTCGAAATCGTCGCGGGCTTTCAGCCCCGCGCCGTCGAGGGGCACGTCGAACGGCTCGTGATTGCTCACGGTCAGCACGACGCTGACGAATCGTTCGTTTCCGTGGGCGACGAACGCCTCGTGGGCGCGGTCGAGCGTGACTTCGTCGGCCAGGCCCCAGCAGGTCGCCGGCCCGGTGATGCCTCGCGCGATGAAGTCCTGCTGTCCGATGATTTGTCTGACGCCGCCGGCGTGGAGAAAGGCGGCCATGTTGTCGAAGCCCGGATCGCCGCCGTAGATGAAACTGGTTCGATAGCCGCGTTTGGCCAGGAGGGCCGGCAGGGTGAGGAAATTCCCCATCGCCTGCGGTTGTTTGAAGATGGACGATCCTCCGATGTCGGGGAATCCGCAGAGCGTGCCGGTCATGCCTCGGCTGGTGCGTGCGCCAACCGCATAGCAGCGGTCGAAGAACACGCCCTTCTCGGCCAATCGGTCCAGGACCGGCGTGGCGGAGTCGGCCTGTCCCATGCAGCCGACGTACGGGCCTGTCATGCCCTCCATGATGATGACGACGACGTTGCACGGCAGGACGGGCCGCCCTGTGGCGACGCGGCGCCAGAGCGGATTCTTCGGGCTGTTGAGCGGGCTTTCGCCGGGTTGATACAGCAGGGCGGCGGTCGTCGCGTGGGCTTCCTCGCGTGGCGGGAACGGGTAGAGCGTCAGTTCGCCTCGGCCATCGCCCATGCGGGTGTACATGGCATGGCCGATCGTGTACGCGTTGTTGCACGTCATCTCGCTGACGAGCGTGTTGAGCATGCCCTTGCCGTAGGCGGCCGTCCGGTCCAGCGGATAATAAAACGACCAGCCAAGGGCCGCCAGCAGGCTCAGGAATACCAGGGCGGCCGTCACCGGAAGCCGGACCGCGGGCGTCACGGGCGCCATCGGCCGACGCCACAACCGCCTTCCCACGCTCCAGTACAGCAGCGGAATCAGCACCGCCACCGCCAGCACAAACGCCCACGCGGGATACGCGATCCAGATATGACCGACGATCTCCCGCGCGTTGCCGAGATACTCCAGGGCCGCGACATTCAGCCGCAGGCCGAACTGGAGAAAAAACGCCGTCCCGATGGTTTCCAGCACGACGACGGCAACGACGACAGCCGTGATGTATCCGGTGACGACGTGGCGGAACCATCGCGATTCCAGCCAACGCGTCGAGGGGAGCATGGCCATCAGGACCAGCGGTATCAGGAGATACCCCGTGGGGACGCTGTCGTACAGGAAGCCGTTGCCGAGGCATCGCGCGACGTCGCCGCGGGAGACGTCGGCCAGTTGCGAGCGGCACAACACCAGCAGAATCACGCGGAACGCGGAGAAACTGATCCAGCAAAACGCCGCCACCAACAGCACAGGCCAACCCCGCGCCCCCAATCCGCGCAACGTGCCCCGCACATGCGCTCGCAACGCCAGCGCAGGATCGCTCGCGGCCATGCCGTCGGATGGCGGATTCATGATTCTAGGATATGTAAAGAGGGGGCGAGGGGGAAGGGAAATTCGCAGAAGAGGCTGTTAGACTATTAGGCTGTTAGACTGTTAGACGCAGGCTTATGAGAGATTAGGCCTAATGATGCATGAGCCTCTCCCTAACAGTCTAACAGTCTAACAGCCTCTTCTGCGCCTAATGTATTTCGTCCCGTATGCCGATGAAGTACATGCCTATCATGGCGTGCATTTTGGAAAGGCGGTGACGCTCATGGCCATTCAACAGTGGTCCGACAATATCACGGTGGCGGAACTATCCGACGAGCCGATACTGTCGGAAGATTTGCTCAACATGCTGGACGATTACGACAGCCATCCCACGCATGTCGTGCTCAATTTTGCCACGGTCGGTTTCGTGAGCAGCTCGGCCATTTCCAAACTGTTGCGCTTGCGGAAACGCATCGCCAGCCAGCACAAACGGCTGATTCTGGGCAACGTCCGCTCGCAGACGTGGGGCATCTTCCTGACGACGGGCCTGGACAAAGTGTTCGAATTCACCAACGACATCTCCACCGCCCTGGCCTCCCTGCAACTGGGCATCGCGACGTCGCACGGGGAGTGAACCCAACGCATTCGCCATCGTAGTAACTGTTGAACAGGGCAAGACGGGGGTGGCGCGTGTCGGAAGTTCACAACATGGCGTTGACTCACGCGGAGTTGGACGAGATGGAGTCGCTGCTGGATGTCGAAATCGTCCAGACCCGGCGGGCGATCCATCGGGCCTCGCCCACGTCCGAGTTTAAGCACGATTTGATTCGCCACGAACGGTTTCTCTCGGCGTTGCGGTTGAAAGTTCGCGACGCCAAAAACGGGCAGATTGCCGCATGAGAGCCTGTCCGAGACGTTGTCGCGTGGCGGCTGCGGCCGCCTCGCGAAGTCCGCCGCAAGCAGACGACCGCGAGAACGTCTCGAACAGGCTCTGGGGCCTCGAAGGGCCGCGAGTCGCACAGGGCTGATCAGGGTAGAACAACAAGGCCGTCGATCGTTACGATACGGAGCTACTACGTCATCCTCTGACCCCCTGGGCGCACTGGCGGCCCGTTTTCTTTGCACATCGTTTCGGAAATCGCGAGTGTACGTTTTTGCGTTGTCGAACGTTCCTGTCGCCAGGCATGTTTTACAACGCAAAATGGCAGGGCCTGCGGCCAGATTGGGCTGTGCGGTCATACCATCTATACACGTAACGTGCCCCGGAATTTCCCTGCGGGTAAATGCCGATTGTATTCGTGGACAAATCGGGATACGCTACGCGCATGCGGCGTATGCACATCCTCATCACGGCCGGGCCTACTCGGGAGTCCATTGATTCCGTTCGGTTTATCACGAACGGTTCCAGTGGCCAGATGGGCTGCGCGGTGGCGAAGGCGGCGTTGGAGGCGGGACATCGCGTGACGTTGCTGCTGGGCGAAGGGGCGCGGGCGGCGATGTCGCCGGCGGCGGGGTTGGAGGTTGTGCCGTTCGTTACCGTGGACGATTTGCGGAGGGAGTTGACGGAACGGTTCACGTCGGCGGATGTATTGGTGATGGCGGCGGCGGTGGGGGACTTTTGGCCCGAGCGTGTCTTGCCGACCAAACTCAGCCGTCGCGGCGGGCCGATCACGTTGCGGCTGGTGCCGACGGAGGATCTTCTCGCCGGCGTGGGCGCGACGAAAAAGCCGACGCAGCGCATCGTCGCATTTGCCGTCGAGGACGGCCTGCCGGATGAAATCCAAGCCAAGGCCCGCGCGGAAATGCTCGAAAAAAACGCGGATTTTGTCGTCGTCAACACGCCCGCCGCCATGGCCGCCAGCCACTCGACGGCGTGCATCCTCACCCGCGAAGGCGTCGCGATGCCCTGGGACGACAGGCCCAAGGAAACGCTGGCGGAGGACATTGTAAACTTGCTGTCGCGGCAGGACGATTCTGTCGCCAAATGAAAGTCAGTCGTCCTCGCGAAGACCGAGCGGGATTACACAGATTTGTGGATTTAAGGATTGCCGTACGGAACGAAAAATCTTTTAATCCTGTAATCCGTGTAATCCCGCTCGGTCTTCGCGAGGACGTAACGTGCAACGCCTGGCGGCTGGAACGCTCCTCAACGCAAAACGACAGAGCCATTTGAACGATGAAAGACACCATGACCAATCGTGAACGCTTGTTGACAACGTTGGCTCACAAGGAGCCTGACCGCATTCCGCTGGGTTACGACGCATGGGTCGTCGTGGAGGAGCAGTTGTTTGCCCGATACGGCGCGAGCGATTTGCAGGGGTTGTTCCGGGCGATGGGCATCGACGGCTTCTCCGTCTTCCGGGACAACTACGTGTACCCGACGTTCGTCGGGCCCGCGCGGAAGACGCCCGACGGGCGCGACGCGGACATCTTCGGCGGGGCGGGGCAGGAGTTTTGTCCGCTGGCGTTCGCCCAGAACGTGGCCGACCTGGCCCGCCACGAGATGCCGCGCGTGGACTGGTTCGATTATTCGACGGTCCGTTCGCGATGCGACGCCATTCACGCGCGCGGCGACGTCACTGTCGGCGGCGAGGGCGGATGCGGCGTCCAGCACGCCATCAACATGCGAGGCTACGAGCAGGCCCTCATCGACCCGCTGGCCGACCCGGACTTCACCCACGCGTACATGCAGCGCCTGGCGACGTTCATGCACGACTGGAACGAAGCCTGGCTGGCGGCGGGGGAGTTCGACATCTTCCGTTGCGGCGACGAACTGGGCAGCATGCAGACGATGCACTGTTCGCCGGCCGTCTGGCGGGAATTTTACAAACCGTACCTCACACACGCGTGGGCGCCCGCCCGCAAGCGCGGCATGCACATCTGGTTCCACTGCTGCGGCTACCTCAGGCCTTGCCTGGAGAACCTGATCGACATGGGCGTGACCCTGTGGGACCCCACGCCGCCGACGGTCCGTGACAACGACCTGCCCGAACTCAAGCGGCGCTACGGCAAACAGATCACCTTCGTCGGCGGCGTGGATCAGCCACGCGTGCTCGTCGCCGGAACGCCTGCCGACGTCGAACGCGAAGTCCGCCTGCGAATCGACCAACTCGCCCCAGGCGGCGGCTACGTGCTGGGACCTAGCCAATGCTTCACCGCCGACGTGCCGATCGAAAACATCGTCACCATGTACGAAACGGCCCTGAAATACGGCCGGTATTGAGAACGCCCTCTTTGTTGCGAGAGATTCCTGTTCCGGCGTACCTGGCCACAGGCCCTGCCAGTTTGCGTCGTAAAGCGTTGTGAGCGACAAAACGCTTCGTCTGTCACAACGATCGACAACGCAAACTGGCAGGGCCTGTGGCCGGTCACGCCGGAACAGGAATCTCCTACTTCCGTTTTTTCGACGTCGTCGCCGCCTGCGGAAATCGTTTGTCCTTGAATACGCCGTTTTCCTGGATCAATTGGCCGTCGGCATAAATTTTCCCGCCGGCGCGCGTGTCGCACACCATGTCCCAGTGCAGGCCCGACTCGTTTTGGTTGCCCGTTTCCGGGTAGCCGCTGCCCAGGGCCAGGTGCACGGTGCCGCCGATTTTTTCGTCGAACAGCGTGTTTCGCGTGTAGGTGGCGATGTTGTAGTTCACGCCGAACGCCAACTCGCCCAGATAGCAACTGCCCTTGTCCATCGCCACCATCGCGCGGAGGAAATCCTCGCCCTTGTCCGCGCGGGCCTGCACCACTTTGCCGTGTTTGAACTCCAGGAACGCGCCAACCACCTCGCGCCCATGATGCACCGCCGGAAACGTAAACCGAATGTGCCCGTTGACGTCCTGCTCCACGGGGCCTGTGAACACCTCGCCGTCGGGGAAATTCTCATGGCCGTCGCAGTTGAGCCACCGCCTCCCGCGCACACTCAGCGTGATGTCCGTCTCCGGCGCGACGATGCGGATTTCCCTGGCCTTGTTCATCGCGTCGGTCAACGCTTGCTGACGTTTGCTGATCGCCCGCCAGGTCTTGATCGGGTCCGCGTCGTCGAGATGCCCGGCCGCGAAAACGAACTCTTCGTAATCGGCAAGACTCATTTCGGCGTCCTGCGCGGAGGCATTGGTCGGCCAAAGCGTGCCCGTCCAACGCAACTCCTTCCGGGCGGCCCGTTCGAGAAACAGCTTGCTCAACCCCTTGCGGGCGGTCGACGCCTTCGCCATCTTGGCTGGATCCGCGCCCGTCAGATGACGCGTGTTCGTCTCCGCCCAGATGCCGATCTGCGCGTCGATCCGCTCGATCTGAAATTTTCGGTAGGGCGACACGTACGCGAGTTGGTCGTCGCTGGCTTCGCGGAAAAAAATCTCCTCCAGCCCGTCAATGCTGACATTCATCATCGGATACGCCCCGACCCGCAGCGCCTGCCGATAAATTTCCCGCAACAGCGGCTCGGCGCACGCATGCCCGGCAATCAGCACGGTCTGGCCTTTCTTGAGTTCGGTCGAATACCGCACCAATAATGTTGCTAACTTCTCAATACGCGGGTCCATAAAGTATCCTTTCCATTATGTTCAAATCAGTGTACCATGTCGTTACCTTGAAGGAAACAGCGATGAACAAAACGGCCTTTCAGATTGGTGACGATCGGAACGAAGTCATTCTCAAGAACGGCACGGGCGAGATTGTGTTTAACAAAAGCAGTGGGGGGGTCGTAAAAGTCACAAACAGTAAGGGCAAGGTATTTTGCGACGTCAGCGGCCTGGCGAATCAGGAACGACTCTTCCGAATCGTCGGCTTGCGAAGGCGCCAGCGCGGCGCGACGGTTGATTCCACCAGCCAGACGGGAGCCCTCTGGAATTTTGCGGACAAAACGTCCGTGACGATAACCTATCCCAATCTATCGTATGAAAGCGAACAGAATAAATTCAGCGCCGTCGTGCGGATTAGCAATATCGACGATGAATTCGTGTTTTCCATGGAACTGCACAATACGGGCGATTTGACGGCGTACGAAATACAGTTTCCGATGTTCCCCGGATTCAAAAACAAGACCGTCGACAACCCGCTGAAGATCAGTTGCGGCGCGAAAACGCACACGCAGGTCGGTACGTTTCCGAAGTACGGATTCCCCACATACGCCTGCTGGCACCAACGGTTCGACATGGATTATCCTCATCCGTACTGTTGTTTTCCATGGTTTGATTTTTACGACGAAGATGGCGGCCTGACGTTGACAAACTATATGACCGAGCCGCTCCGGTCCGGGCTCGGCGGGTTCAATTTCGCCTGCGGCGAAAAGGGCTCGCTGGAGTGTTACTGGATCAAACATTACCCGCTGCTGAAATCGGGAGAAACATGGGCATCTCCGCCCGTCGGCGTCCGGTTTCATGAAGGCGACTGGCACCAGGCGGCGGATCGATATTATGACTGGTTCGTCAGGCAGATCGGCGTGACCATCACACAGCCGGACACGTTGCGGCGTTCGATCGGATTTCAAAACCTGACCCTCCGCTGTTTCGACGGGACGCGTGATAATTACGAAGACGCCGTGCTTCAATACATTCAGGACGGCCTGAAGTATAACATCAAACACGTTGCGATCTGGGATAGTCCGACCATCGGCACCTATTCTCTCTACGACAGCGACGTCGACATGTACGAATATACCGCCGCCGAACGGAAATCGTTGAAGGACATGATCGGCAGGGCGAAGCAACTGGACTCCGACCTGATGATTTCCGCCCTGACGAATTTTCGACACATCAATGTGCGGTCCGATTTATACGAAACCTATAAAAACCACGCCGTGCTCTGTCACGACGGCTCGGAGTTCCGCGAATGTTACCTGACCTGTAAAGGAACGACCCACCTGTTTGCGCCTTATCTTGGCGGCAACTGCATGGTGTTGAGTCCGCATTCGCCGATGTATGGAAAACGAGTACACGAACTGCTCGACAACTATATAGAACTCGGCTACAACACCATATTCTATGATCAGCCGTTCCTGCATCAGTTGGACTATAATTTCTTCTCGTCAGCTGACCGGCCCGACAATACATTGAATCAACTGTACAACGTGGTGACCGAGACGCGCGAACGGATGAAGGCCGTGAATAAAAACGCGTACATCCTGGGCGAGTTTTTCGAGATATTCGGGGCGTCCCGGACCATTGATTTTCACATGGAATGGAACTTCTCGAACCAGGGCCCGCAGGACCTGGCCCGCGTGCTGTACGCTTGCCCGCACACCCTGTTGAGTTATTGTATAGATTACACGACCGCCGACCGGGCGCAGGCCAATCATGCGTTTGCCGCGGGCTTGCTATTGTGCGTCAGCATTGATGGCGGCGAGAAAGGCCTGGAAACACGCCCGGAACTGGCGGAGCATATCCGCAAACTGGCCGTGCTGCGAGAGACGTGCAAGGATCGAACCGTATATGGTCGATTCCGCGAAACGATCGGCATCGAGTTGACCGGCAGCACCACCAACGCCGGCCAGGCAAATGCGAATCATGACATCGTGGCGTACGTGTACGATTCCATCGCAGGTCCCGCGGTCATCCTCGCCGCCGGCGACACCGGCGGCAGCGCGACCGTCGCAATTGACCGCTCGAAATTCACGCCCGCAGCAAACAATGGTCACAATATGTTGTACCATATCGACGGCACCCGAACGGAGATCGCCAAAACCGACTCGCTGAGCGTGACGTTAACACCATACGAGATTGTTGTCTGGTATGGCTAACGCTGAATTTCCTCGAAATCATTCGCGTAATTCGCGGCAAACAATGATGACCGTTCCATGATGCTTTACGCCACGCCCAGGCTTCGGTGGACGCGGCCTTGCCAGTCGGGTTCGGCCAGGTCGGCAAAGCGTGGCAGCGGGCGGTTTTTCTTGTTGTAGTAGTACGTCAGCCCGCGATGGATGGCCAGGTTCGCCAGCCAACTGTATTTTTTGAACGGCCACATGCGCAGGCGGCGTAGCGCGCTGGCGGGACTGTAGAATTCGTGAAACGCGGCCCCCTGGCAAAACCGCAATTGTTCGGGCGTCATTCGTAGCGGCTGAAACACCACTGTCGAGCCGTTGTATTTGTCCCAATCGGTGGTCAGCAGCCGGCCTTCGCGTTGGAACTGGTCGAACACCTCCGTGCCGGGATATGGCGTGAGGATCGGATAGCTGCTCATCACCAGGTCGGTTTTCTGGGCGAAGCGGACGGTGTTCATGCAGTCCTGCCAGCCGTCGCTGTCGAAGCCGAAAATGAAACTCCCCCAGATGCCGATGTTGTACTGATTGATTTTCCGGATGCGTTGGACGTACTCGTCGGCGTTGACGTAGCGTTTGCCCGCCTGCCGCAGCGTTTCGGGGGAGCGGCTTTCCAGGCCCAGGATCAGGCCCGCGCAGCCGCTGTCGCGCATGGTGGCGAGTAATTTGTCGTTGCGGCTGATCAAAATGTCGCATTGACTGGCCCAGCGGATTTTCAGCGGCTTCATCGCCTCGAAAAGTTCCATCGCCCATGCGTGATTTCCCGCGACGTTGTCGTCGCTGAAGACAAATGTTTTTGTGCCGAAGCGTTCGCGAGCTTCCTTCATTTCGTCGATGATGTTGGGGATGGCGCGTTGGCGGAATTTTCGGCCGAAGATGGCAGGCGTGGTGCAAAACGCACAATCGTGCGGACAGCCTCGCGTGGTCTGGATCGGATTGAGGACGAGGTAATCTTTTGGATTGAACAGGTCTTTCCGCGGCGTGGCCGTGGGGGCGTCGGCGTGGTCCTGCCAGTTGTAGACGCGTCGCGGCAGGGCGGCGACGTCGAGGAGGCCGTCGTGCGATGCCGTATTTTTTTCGGCGGCGTGCGGTTCGAGCGCCGCGCGCAGATCGGCCAGCGCGTAGGGCAGGGTGCATTCGGCGTCGCCTTTGCAGACGATGGCGGCGTGGAGCAGGGCTTCGTCGGTCATGGCCGATGGGTGAATGCCGCCGAGAATCACCGGCACGCCGAGCGTCTGGTACGCGTCGGCGAGCGCGTAGGCACGATGGGCCTGCGTGGTCATCGCGCCGATGCCGATGGCCTGTACGTCGCCAATGGCCTCGTGCGGGCCCGCGACGTTCTCGTCGATCACCTCAACGTCCCACCCCGCCCGCGTGGCCACGGACGCACAAATCGCCAGGTTCAGCGGCATGAACAGCGCCCGCCGGCTGAACGTCATCTTCTGAATAATCTCCGGCATCGTCAGCGTGGTCAATGCGCTGACGGGATTGATCAGCCGAATCCGAGGCCGGGCCGTGGTACATGTCATGGGCCGCAAACGCATACCTATTCGTAGGCGCGGCCTTGGGCAAAAACAAGACAACAAGACAGGATGTATTCCACTTTGAAAAGTACGTAGTGGCCTCCCCTGTCTCTCGTTGGAGTGCCGGCACTCCAATATGAGGACGGGGAGGCCCGCAAGCTTGTTCAGGCAACGTTGCAACCGTCGCAAAATTCTGATGGCGTACTGTTCACGATGGTGATACTTTCGGTGCACTGATTATCGAACAGGAAATCGCAGATGAGTACAAACCGTTCGCACCACAAGCCGTCCCTGGCGTTGTTGACCGATCTCTACCAGCTTACGATGGCGTATGGCTATTGGAAGCTCGCCCGGACGGACGATCAGGCCGCGTTTCATCTGTTTTTTCGGCGGCACCCGTTCGGCGGTGGATACACCGTCGCGTGCGGGCTGGAGCAGGCGATAGCATTCGTCAACGAGTTCCGCTTCGACGCCGACGACATCGAATACCTCGGCTCGCTCACCGGCAGCGACGGCGGGCCTCTGTTCGAGCGGGGGTTTCTCGACTACCTGGCCGCGATGGAACTGGCCTGCGATATCGACGCCGTGCCGGAGGGCACCGTCGTGTTTCCGCACGAGCCGCTCGTGCGAGTGACCGGGCCTCTGCTCCAGTGCCAACTGCTCGAAACGCCGCTGCTGAACCTGGTGAACTTTGCGACGCTGGTGGCGACGAAGGCGTCGCGGATCTGCCAGGCCGCCGAGGGCGAAACGGTGCTGGAATTCGGCCTGCGACGCGCCCAGGGTGCCGACGGCGCCCTCACCGCCAGCCGGGCCGCCTACATCGGCGGGTGTGCCGCCACGTCGAATCTCCTCGCGGGGCGACGGTTTGGCATCCCCGTCAAAGGCACGCACGCGCACAGTTGGGTGATGTGTTTCGACGACGAACTCGACGCCTTCGACGCCTACGCCCGGGCCTTGCCCAACAACGTGATTTTCCTCGTGGACACGTACGACACGCTCGAAGGCGTCCGTCGCGCGATCGACGTGGCGCGGCGGCTCCGCGAGCGAGGCCACGACATGCTCGGCGTCCGACTGGACTCGGGCGACCTGGCGTATTTGAGCATCGAAGCCCGCCGGATGCTCGACGAAGCCGGGCTGGACAACGCGTTCATTGTCGGCAGCAACGACCTGGACGAACACATCATCGCCAGCCTGAAGCAGCAGGGGGCGCGGATCGCGGTCTGGGCGGTCGGCACGCGGCTGGTGACGTGCTTCGACGAGCCGGCCCTGGGCGGCGTGTACAAACTCTCCGCCCTGCGTCGCGGAGGCGAGGCGTGGCAGCACAAGGTCAAACTCTCCGAGCAGGCGGTCAAAGTCAGCACGCCAGGCATCCTCCAGGTCCGCCGATACCGCCACGACGACGGGACGTTCCTGGCCGACATGATTTTCGACGAACTCACGCCGCCCGCCGCCGGCGAGGCCGTCATCGTCGACGTCAAAGATGCCACCCGGCAAAAAATCATCCACGCCGGCACGCCGTGCGAGGATCTGCTGACGCCCATTTTCCGCGGCGGTCGACGCGTGTACACATGCCCCACGCTGGCGGATATCCGCCGCCGAACGGCAGACCAGCTCGCCAGCCTGCACGGCGGCATCAAGCGGTTTCTCAATCCGCACGAATACCCGTCCGGCCTGGAGAAGGGGCTGCATCTGCTGAAGACCGAATTGATCGTGCGGGCACGCGGGCTGACGTAATTTCGCGGCGTGTGGATGAATTGGGACCGTTTGTTCGAGGGAACGAAGCCAATAGCCATCAGCCAGTAGCCAACAGGGCTTGCGAAGTACGATGGTAAAATCGTTCCATCGATTCGAGAGAGTGATCATGATGCTTCGCAGACACGGAAATCGGTGAACAAACAGTGAGTTCTGAGTGAGGATAATCGCGGCCATACCTATTGGCTACTGGCTGATGGCTATTGGCTTCGTCCTCTCGAACCCGCGGCACGATTTCACCATAACCAAAGGAAAAACCGATGAAAAAAGCACTGATCCTGGTCGACATTCAGAACGATTTCTGTCCTGGCGGAGCGTTGGCGGTGGCTGGCGGGGATGAAGTGGTCGCGGTGGCGAATCGGTTGATGGCGGCGGAACGTTTTGACGTGGTGGTGGCCACGCAGGATTGGCATCCCGCGGATCACGGGTCGTTCGCCAGCCAGCATGTCGGCGGCGCGGCCGGGGACGTGGTGGATCTCAACGGCCTGCCGCAGATGCTTTGGCCCGACCACTGCGTGCAGGGCAGCCGCGGCGCGGAGTTTGTCGCGGGGTTGAACGTCGCGGCCATCGACAAGGTGTTCCGCAAAGGGGTTGACGTCGGTGTGGACAGCTACAGCGGATTCTTCGACAACGACCGACGCCGCGACACGGGCCTGGCGGAATTCCTGCGAGAGCGCGGCGTCGACGACGTCACCGTGATGGGCCTGGCCACTGACTACTGCGTGAAAGCCACCGCCCTCGACGCGGCCGCCCTGGGCTTCCGCGCGCACGTCGTGCTCGAAGGCTGCCGCGGTGTCAACGTCCATGAGGGCGACGTGCAACAGGCCGTCGACGCGATGACGCGGGCAGGCGTTCACGTAAAACCCGAATGATGAAATCCCCGCCGCGTTGCCCATTGCGGTAAACCAGCGTCGGATGTTCGCACAGCCTGACCTGGCCACAGGCCCTGCCAACTTGCGTTGTAAAACGTTGTGAGCGGCAAACGCTTTGGTTGTTACAACGATCTACAACGCAAACTGGCAGGGCCTGTGGCCAGGTCAGGCTGTGCATAATCAGAATGTACACCCGAATACAAACAAACATTTTCCTCTGTATCCTCTACGTCCCTGTGGTAAAAGAATCCCTCGCGTAATCAAACGAAAGGCGATATTCATGAAACGTACGCTCACGCTGTCGTGGCGGGTTGGTGTGGCTCATTACGAGACGGACGAAATCTTTTCGCGCCTGTTCACCGCCTTGACGACGCCGAAGCCTTCCATCATTGACGAGATCGCGTTCGCCGAGTCGATGACGCACCACGTATATCAGCCGATGGAGACGTACGAGCGGCGGGCGGCGATCATGAAGCGGCGGATGGAGGCGTTTCGCGCGGTGGGCGTGCGGGCGGGCATCAACGTGGGCATCACGCTCGGGCACATCAACGAGGCCTGGACGTTCATGAAGGCGATGCCGTTTCAGCCGATGATCGACACCAACGGCGTGGCCTCCACCGGCTGCGCGTGCCCGAATTCCGCGGGGCTTCGCGAGCACATGCGGGCCAAATACACGCTGATGGCGCAGGCGGGGCCGGAGTTCATCTGGGTGGACGACGACATTCGGATGCACTTTCACGGCGGCGTGGTCAACGGCGTGCGGGTCGGCGAGTGGTGCTGTTTCTGCCCGACCTGCCTGGAAATTTTCGCCGCCACCATCGGCCGAACGTTCTCGCGGGAACAACTCGTGGCCGCGTTCAACGTGCCCGAAAACGGCGACCTCCGCCGCGCGTGGGTGCGGCAGAACGCCGAATCGCTCCGCTCGCTGCTGGTGGAATTGAAGGAGGCCGTCCGGGCGGTGGATCCGAAGATGGTAACGGGCCTGATGACGGCGGGGCCTGGCTGGTCATCGTACAACGGGCCCGATTTTCCGCTGTGGTTCGACGCGCTGGACGCGACGAAGGCCCGTCCCGGCGGCGGATTCTACAGCGATGAAACGCCCGGAACCCTGTATACCAAAGCGCTGGACGTCGGGCAGCAGCGATGGCTGTGTCCGCCGACCGTGGACGACTCGCAGTACGAACTGGAAAATTTTCCGTACCAGACGCTCAAGAAATCCATCGCCGTCCTGCGGGACGAATGCACGCTGTCGCTGGCGTTCGGGCTCAACGGCATCGCGTTCAACGCGCTGGGCATGACGGGTGAAAGCGAGGACTATCAGCCGATTCTCGATGCCCTGCCAGCCATGAGACCCGAGTGGGAGCAACTCGTCGCCCACGCGTGCGACCTGCCGACGAGCGGCATTTGGCCGGCGTGGACGATGGACTTCATGGGCAAACACGACGTCCGCCCCGGCGAGACCTGGCCGAGTTATGTCCGCGGCGGCGATAGTTGGCAAGGCCGCGTGTTCGGCGAGATCGGCCTGCCGCTGGGCGTCGACGGCCCCGGTGAATGCGGCAGCCTGCTGCTGGGACGCATGGCCGAGGCGTTCAGCGACGACGAACTGCGAGGCCTGCTCGCTGGCGGCGTGATGATGGACGGCGACTCGCTGGACATTCTCCAACGGCGAGGCCTGGCGGACCTGGCGGGCGCGACCATCGCGCAGCGGCTCAACAACGGCGTGACGGAGCGGCTGACGGACGATCCGATCAACGGCGTGTCGGCCGGCACGCTCCGCGACGCACGCATCGAGTTCTGGGGCGACGCGTTCGGCATGGCCGACGTGCTCGAACCAGGCCTCGGCACGCGCGTGCTCGGTCGCGCGAAAGATTATTTCGGCAACGACATCGGCCCGTGCATGACCGCGTGCGAAAACGCTCTTGGTGGCCGCGTCGTCGTCATGGGCTACGCGCCGACGATTTTCATCCACTCCGTTTCCAAACGCCGCCAGTTGCAGAACATCGCCGACTGGCTCTCGCGAGACCGACTGCCCGTCCGCATCGAACAGACGGTGCGGCTGATTCCGGTCGTCCGGTTGTCGAGCGACCGTACGCGCGGCGCGGTCGTGCTGCTCAACGCCGGCTGCGACGTCGTCGACCGCGCGGATATCGAACTCCGCGTCCCGTCGGAAACCCCCGTGCGGCTGGTCGCCGGCCCCGACGCGACGCAACTGCCAACACGAAAAACACCCACCGGCCCAATCGTCACGCTGGAAAAAATCCAACCGTGGACCACCGTAACGCTGCTGCTGGGTGAGTAACAACGTATCGCGGGCGTCTCGCCCGCGTGGGGGGGGCCTTGCGGCTGAATTCTGAATGATGTTCAGGTTTTCCCGGTTGCGAAAATCCCGCCGCCTGCCGATGATGACAGTTACCAACAAGAGGTATCGGAAATGGAATATCAAGCGGTCAAAGGCATGCGCGATTTGTACCCCGAGGAGATGCGGGTCATCACGTGGATGATGGACGCGTGGCGGCGGGTGTCGCTGCGCAACGGGTTCGAAGAATACGAAGCCCCGATTTTCGAGTACCTGGACCTGTTCACCGCCAAGAGCGGCGATGAGATCGTCAGCCAGTTGTTCAGCCTGGAGGACCGCGGCGGGCGGAAGCTCGCGGTTCGGCCTGAGATTACGCCCACGCTGGCACGCATGATTAACGCGAAGATCAACTCGCTGCCCAGGCCGATCAAATGGTTCTCCATGCCGCGGGTCTGCCGCGCGGAAAACCCGCAAAAAGGGCGGCTTCGTGAGTTTTTTCAGTGGAACGTGGACATCATCGGCAGCGACGACGTGCTCGCCGACGCCGAGTGCATTTTCGTGGCCGTCGACTTTCTCCGCGAAGTCGGCCTGTCGCCGGCGGACGTGCAGGTGCGGATCGGCTCGCGCCCGCTGGCCGCGGCGGCGCTGGCGGCCGCGGGGGTCGCGCCGGAACATCAGCCCGCCGTATTGGCCGTGCTGGACAAACGACCGAAGATTTCGCCGGCGGAGTTCGACGCCCTCGCCGCCAGGGCGGGTCTGTCGCCGGAACAATCCGCCGCCATCTGCCGCTTCCAGGACGCCGCCTCGCCCGCCGACGTGCTCACGCTCCTGGGTGACTCGGTGGCCGAGCCGGTGGCCAAACTACACAACCTGCTCGCCCGATTGGCCGCCATGGGCATCGCCGACTACTGCACCCTCGACCTCCGCGTCGTCCGCGGACTGGCCTATTACACGGGCATCGTCTACGAAGTGTTCGACGCGGGGGCAAATCTGCGGGCCCTCGCCGGCGGCGGACGATACGACAACCTGTTGGAAGTCCTCGGCGGGCCCAAAGTCGGCGCGTGCGGCTTCGGCATGGGCGACGTCGTGCTGGGCATCCTGCTCCAGGAGAAAGGCCGCCTGCCCAGATCCCTCGCCGCCGGCAGCGTGGACTACTACGTCATCGACGGCGCCGAAAATCTCACCGACAATATGCTCAAAGTGGTAGGGGAGTTGCGCCGCCTTGGCCTGGCCGTCGACTTCAGTTACAAACGACAAAACACCGGAAAACAACTGAAATCCGCCACCGCAAGAAACGCCCAAAAAGCGTTGATTATTCTGAACGACGAAACAGTAGCAATTAAAGACCTCGCCACCGGCGAACAGACGGAAACCACATGGGAAAAATTCCTGACGGGAATTAAAGGATTGTAGGATATAAGAAACGAAAAGGCCGGTCGAGTAACTATAGATATCGTGGCGGATCGAAGTATACATTATGAGTCGGCGTTTGAGGATTACCTTCGGGCGAAGGGGTGGCCTTATGTATGCGTGGACCAGGCGAAGAAGGCGATTTTTTCCGACGCGGCCGTGAAAAGTTTTGATTTTCTGGTCTACAGCAGCGGCGGGCCGAATCTGTTGGTGGACGTGAAGGGGCGGAAGTTTCCCGACGCCGCGCCCGGCGGGGCGAAGGCGGCCTCCCGCGCGTGGGAAAACTGGGTGACGCGCGACGACGTGGACGGGCTGACGGAATGGGAAAAAGTGTTCGGCCGGGATTTCCACGCCGTGCTCGTCTTCGCGTACTGGCTCCAGGGCCCGCCGCAGCGAAGCCCGTTCAACGACATCCATTTTTTTCGCCAGAAACACTACGCGTTCGTCGGTGTGCCGCTGGCGGACTACATTTCCGCCGCCCGCCCGCGCAGCCAGAAATGGCAAACGCTCGCCATGCCCACGAACCTGTTTCTCCAGCACGCACGGGACATCAGTACGTTTCTATTCTAGGCTGTTAGACTGTTAGGCTATTAGACTGTTAGGCGCAGGCTTATGTAACATTAGGCCAAAAGATACATAAGCCAGCGCCTAACAGTCTAATAGCCTAACAGTCTAACAGCCTAGAATTCCTCTTCCTCGTCCGTCGTGCGGAACAAGATGTCGATTTCCTCGATCTGTTGTATCGCGGTCTCGATCAGCGGCACGAAATCGCTTACCTGTTGCGCGTTGATCAGCCGGGCCATCGTGATGCCGAATTCATCCGCCAGCGGCGCCCCGCCATGAGCGACCACCAGCGGGCGAAGCCGCTGCCAGTTCGACCCCATCCGCGTGGCCGCGTCGCGAAGTTGCCCCACATTGGCCGACATCACGAAAATCTCAAGCCGCCGCGCGTAAAACGACATCATCCGCGCCTCGGTGGGCACTTCCTTGCGATACGGATCGGCCAACTGCGCCGTCAAGGCGGTGATGTCGTTGGCGTGATTCATCGCGCTGGGCGTGTCGCGCACGGTGATCGCGTCGGCCAGATTCCGTATCGCGACGTTCATTTGCGAACGTAACTGGGCGTTTTCGGCGGTGGCGGGAATACGACGGGCATCCGCGACCAAGGCCATGTAACAGCACGCCGCCGCCTCCCAGTCGCCAACCCGGCTGGCATGGTACACCTCCCAGGCCCGATCCTCCGCCGACAGCGTCGCCTCGGGCACCGGCAGCAATCCGCCAAAATAAACGGGCGAAGCAAATCGCGACGGCGAGACATCCTTCATCTGACTCGGCGTGGATCGGCCACAACCCATCGCCGCACCAGCAATCACCGCGATCATGACCGCGAAGGCCATCAGCGACAACCCCCGCCGCGCACGGCACGCCCGCGGACTCGGATACGATTTCGGATTCGCGTTCATCAAAAGCCCCCCTTTGATTTTCCAAGACATTATACGCGCCGAAAAAATCGCCATTGAATCCGTCGCGTTTTCGCGGTATATTGCATTGTTCCGCATCGGGAGGCCCTCGGATGGCCCGCTTCGACGCGGAGAACACAAAGGACGCACCGAAATGACCGATTACGGCAGCCGTGCCGACGATTTTTTCGTGAATCTTAACCTCCAGACCACGCTGGCGCTGCCGGCGGGGCGGGAAACGATCCTGGATTTCTTCAAGGCCGTTCAGAAGGAATTCCCGGAAATGACCTCGTTTTTCCAGCGGGAAACGGGCGAATACACGCTCGAAGGCAACCGCGACGCCGGCAACTACCGCTGGCTGGAACTCTCGCCGCATCGGCTTGCCGGCGGGTTTTTCAATCCGCCCAACCTCGCCGAAGCGTATCGGCTGCACCTGTGGGTGCTCGACCGCAGCATGTCGTACCTGGGCGTCAGCGGGCTGGACGTGGAGTGTCTGGACATCATGTTCGGCTGGAACATGGACTTCCAGGGCAACCGCGACGCCATCGTCGGGCAGGCGCTGCTGGGGGGCAGTCCGCTGGCCGCCCTGGCCGGCGAAGGCCCGGCCAAACTCCTCGAATGCGAACCCAGTATGGTCTTCGCCCTCGACGACGAATGCTACGTGCAAGCCCGGCTGAGCATGGAAACCCGCTCCAACAGCTTCCAGGTCCGCACGGGACAATACGACGAAGAACCCATCAGCGTCTATTTCACCGTCCGCCGCTACCCCAGGCCCGGCCATATTATCCAATTGAAAGAACACTTCACCAAACAATGCCAGGCCTGCGAAGACCTCGTCACCCGCGTGGTCATCCCGCAGATCATCAGCCCGATCACGCAAGCGATTTCCGCGGCGGAGTGACGGCGGAGTGTTGGGTGGAAAACCGTGGAATTTTCCTTGTCTTCCCGCGAGAATCATCGACAATGATACGATGACGTAGCGGCGGAGACACTATGCACACGACACGGGCATTCCTGGCGACGCTGGCACTGCTGTGCTGCACGCAGGCCTTCGCGGACGAACCGCAGCCACAAGCACCCTCTGGCGGCACGGACACGGCGGCCAAACACGATGCCGCTGGGCTGACGCTGGAAGTATACAAACTGCAATACCAGATTCACGAAGCCCTGAAGTATCTCGACGAATACCAGAAACGTCTTGAAAAACATCAGGAACGCACGGAACAACAGTTAGAAAATCACAAGAAGCACACGGCCCAGAGCTTCGAGGACTTCCGCAATCGCGAAGAAGCTGAACGTAAAGATGTCCTGCGCCAAATGAAGGAAGAAGTCAGCCAGGCCACGTCAATCTTTGCCACCTGGTCAACTCTTATTTCGGTCATTATCGCCGTGATGGGTATCGGGGTTGGTTTTGGAGTGGGTGTGTTCGGATGGTGGAAATATAAGAACGAAAGCCATCAGCAGCAACGAAGGGCGGATGAACATTTTCAAAAACAGAAAGAACGAGGAGAAGAACTTCATAAACGGCATGAACAGATGGTGGAACAAAGCCGCATCCTCGTGGGCAAAACGGAACAAGATCAGGCAAAAATCGCCCAGATTGCGGTATCGTACGACACATCCATTGTAAACAGGCCTGCAAAGGAAGACCACGAGGTTGTTGCAAAAGAAGTGCAGCAGGATGTCGCCATGCTGGCTTCCAGGGAAAAGAATTGGGATGCCGCCCAGTTTTTGTGGGGTTTGGTTTTACGTGCCAGGCCGGACGACTACGACGCGAAGTACCAGTTAGCGGAGGCGAAATTCTATTTGGCTCTTGCACTACAAGACCAGGCCGGGACGATACGAGACAACAACACGAAACGGGAGTTGTACCATAATGCGATTAGACTTTTGGACGAAGCGATGAAACTGGAACCAGGTACAAACCCCAAATCGTCCATCTTGAACAACTGGGGGGTTTGCCTGATGGGGCTTGCCGATATCGAAAAGGATCCCCGCGACAAGAAGGAACTGTTGAAAAAGACGCTGGAAAAAGTAAAAGAAGCGGCGAGTACGGATCGAGATAACGATCCCAGTTGGAACAGCTGGGAGGCATGCCTGCAAAAGCTTGCCGGCCTTGGTGTCGATATTTCCAGCGAGCAACAACAGTTGGATGATGCTCGTGGAAGACAGAAAAAACGTGAATAGATCATATGCCAACAACGGTCGCACGCAAGAGGGTCGGCCATGACTATAGATGCGCTAAATAAAACATTGGACAAAAAACTTCGTTCCGCCGGGCGGCGGTGCAGTGGGAGTATTTTTCTGTCCCGATTGGCCGTGACGTTGTGGCTGGCGGGGGGGCTGGCGGTGGTGGCGGCGTTGGTGCATCGGTTGTTGGGCGTGGCTGCCTTCACGGCGGTGACGGTGGGGGCGGTGCTGCTGGCCGCGGTGATGGCGGGCGTGGTGGGGTGGTGGTTGGCCAGGCCTGGGCGGACGGCGGTGGCGGTGCTGGTAGACGAGCGGCTGGGGTTGAAGGAGCGAGTGTCGACGGCGCTGGCGTTTTCCGACAGTGACGACGCGTTCGCGCAGGCGGCGGCGGGGCAGGCGCGGGCGGCGGCTGAGCGGCTGGACGTCTCGCCGCATTTTCCCGTGCAGCCGGGCGGGCGGCGGTGGGCCTTTGCCGCCGTCACGTGGTGCCTGGCCGCAGCGCTGTTCCAGTTCGTTCCGCCGCTGGACGCGCTGGGATTTCTCAAACGCCAAACCGACATCGAACAGGCTAAGCTCGAAACCGCGCAAGCGCAGGCCGACGTGAAGGACGTCGTCAAGCCGCTCGAAGCCGTCGTCAAGGAAATCGGCGATCCCGCCATGCTCCAGCAGTTAGAGCAACTGATGGAGATCCCGCCGGCCGCGTCGGCGGACGAAATCCGTCGGCAGGCCATTCAAAAACTCGAGGACGTCAGCCAAAAGGCCAAGGAATTGCAGGAACGCGGCGACCTGGCCGCGGCCAAGGCGTTGCAGGAAAAACTTCAGCAACTGCGAAGCCCGCCTGGCAGCGAGTCGCAGGAACTCAACCGCGCCCTGCAAAACGGCGATTTCCGCAAGGCTTCCCAGATCGTCGCGGAACTTCAGAAAAAATTCGACGAGGGCAAGCTCGACCCGCAACAGAAAGAGGCCCTCACGTCGCAACTCGAACAACTGGCCCAACAGTTGGACAAGCTCGCGCAGGACAATTCCGAACTCGCCGACGAGTTGGCCAGGAAAGGCCTGGACAAAAACCTGGCCGGGCAAAGTCTCGAGGATCTTCGCGAAGCCTTGAAAAACGCGGGCCTGAGCGACAAGGAAATCGACGATCTGATGAAGAAAGCCCAGCAGTGCCAATCGAGCAATCAGGCCTGCAAAAGCCTGGGCGATTCGATGAAATTGCCGGGCCTGCCCAGCCCGATCGGGCTTCGCTCGGAGAATCTTCAGTCGATGCAGGAGCAATTGAGCGACCTGGAGATGGCCCAGCAGCGGCTCCAGCAGGCCCAGGCGGCGAAAGAGCAGGCCGACAATGCCATCGCCAAACTAGGGCAATGCGGCGGAAACAATGGTGACGGCGGCAGCGGCAACAATCCGGGCCAGGGCGGCGATGGCGACGGAGCCGGCGAAGGCCAGGGCGGTCAAAGCGGCGGGGGGGCTGGCCGCGGACAACAGGGCAGTGGCATGGGCGAAGGCCTCGGCAGCGGCGAACGCCCGACCGCCGACCCGACCAACGTCTCCCTCAACCAGACCCGCGTCGACAACCAGGAGAACTCGCAGGCCCCCATCATCGGCAACTGGCACATCCAGGGCGACCAGGTCAAAGGCGAAGCCACCCAAACCGTCGGCGAAGTCATCCAAGCCAAACGCGAACAAGCCGCCCAGGCCGTCAACGACAACGACATCCCCAAAAAATACGACGCGTCCATCCAGAAATATTACAACGAATTCGCCAAGCCGGAGAGTAAGTGATATGAATACCACCCACACAGCGCCGCTTAATAGATCGTTATCAAGCCTTGCGCTACTTTCGCTTCAGCTAGATGAAAATAAAGACTACCTCGACTACCTAAGAGGCTTCATCGTTGAGGCTATCGATCATCTCAATGGAACCCCCTTTAATGCTAACTCGATTCGGGAAATTATACAAAACGAATTCGGCCTAATCATTCCTGACGCCACAATTCTCATTTGTTTAAAACGATTACAAGCTAATCAAATCATCCAACGAACAGCGGATGGGCAGCAGTTCCAAGGAATGAATTTGCCGAAGAGTGATTTCCCCGAGAAGCGAAAAATTGCGCAAGGAAAAATCAATAATGTCATTGACAAGCTGAGGGAGTTTGCGCAGGAACGCTATCAGAAACAATGGGACGAAAGAGAGACGGAAGCGGCACTGACAAAATTTGTACGTGACTATTCGATAGACTTTGTTCGTTTCGAGCAGGTTCGAAGTCCTCTGCCAGAGTTAGACGCCAGTACGGCATCAGAAAACTTCATTATTGCCAAGTTTATAAAAGATTGCGAGCTGAATAAGACAAGAATTTTCGAAAATATCAAGGTGCTTGTCGAAAGTCATATCCTTGCATACGCTTTATTATGCCCTGACCTGGAAAATTCAGCCAAAGTGGGATTTGCCGGGGTGAATTTCGTATTGGATACTCGTCTAGTCCTAAAGGCGCTCGACCTAGAAACACCTATTGACACGGAAAATATCACAGGCCTGCTTAGGACGATCAAGGCACTGAAGGGTGTTCTCCGTATTTTTCCGGAGACCATTGAAGAGATTCGTTCTGTTTTGAGATGGAATATCCAAGCATATCGTTCTCGTGAGGTAATCGGCCCAATTGCCGAAGCATTCCGTAAAAGGAATCGTCCTGTCGCAGAGATTATTTTGGTGGAGGGTGACCTGGAAAACCGCTTGGAGTCTTTAGATGTATACCCGATTGATCCTCCGTCGTATGAAAAACATATACACCGGTTTCAGATTGACGAGAAGTCATTACAAACCGAAATCGAAGAGGAGTTTGGAGATTATGAACATAAAAAGGAGAAGGCGATTCAGCACGATGTACGTGTTATCCGGCACATCTATGCGTTGAGACACGGGCTTCGAAATGGCCGAATTGAAAAATGCGGACATATTTTTCTAACAACGAACGTTGCGTTATCGAGGGCCGCATATACTCATCAATGCCAGGACGGCGGTAGCCAGTGGTCTTTTTCTCCTGTTATTACTCATTTTCACCTCTCACATCTCGCATGGCTAAAATCACCTATGCAATCGGGCGATTTGATACGTACCGATATCCTTTCCAGTTGTCATGCCGCCATGAGTCCCCCTGTCGAGGTATGGCGTAAGTTTCTTACGGTTGTAGACCGACTTAAGGAAAAAGATGACATACCGGAACGTGCCCACGAGGTTTTACGTTGTTCTCGAAGTGCTCCCGAGGAATTGATGGAAATAACACAAGGCGAGATGGATGGAATCACTCCTGAGAACGTCAATGCCATACTTGAACGTCTCGAAAAATCATACGCGATCGAGAAGAATGAGGAAATTCAAACACTTAGAAATGAGCTAGCTAGAGACGGGGAAGAGAAAAAACAAAGAGAAATTCGCATAAAAGGCATAGCTGAAAAAACTGCAAGGTATCTGTTTTGTATAAGCGGGGGACTCGTTATTGCGGCAACAATAATGTCATTCTTTCTTGGTGACTTATCTCTCTGGTTTAGCCTGCCCTTAGTACTTCTTGGACTCCTTAGTCTTTTGACTGGATACTCTGGAAAGACCAGCACGCGGTGGGTTAAAAAAAAGATCGTTAAATTGCTAACGAACATGTTTGGTTAATACGCTTCGTACCATGCTGTTCTGTCACAACCACCCGTCCAGTTCCGCCAGTAGTTTGCTGTATTCGATGAAGTGTTGCCAACTGATGTCGTGTGGCGCGCCGTGGTCGCAGCCGGGTTGGTAGCCGCCGTCTTTGGCGACCGGGGCAAGGCGGGCGATTTCGTTTTTGATCGCCTGGCCGCCGGCGGCGATACAGCGTTTGTCCACGCCGCCGTCGAAGGCAATCTGTCGGCCATAGGTCGCCCGCAGCGCCGGCAGGTCGGTGTGGGCGGCAACCTCCATCGGCGTGACCACGTTGAAGCCCGATTCGATCCAGATCGGGATCAACAGATCGACGCAGCCGTCGCTGTCCACCTCGAAAATCCGCGTGCCCGCGCGGCGAAGTTCGGAAATCCACCGCCCGTACGCCGGCTGAATAAACCGTCGCGTCATCGCCGGCGAAATCATCGGATGGGCCTTGTACGCCATGTCCTCGTTCACGCGAATGCGGTCGGGCACGCCGCCAGCCTCCACCAGCCGACCGATCACGCCGAACATCCAGTCGCTCCAGAATCGCGCCATGTCCTCAACAAATTCGGGATTTTCGATCATCATCATGCACAGCCCCTCGAAGCCGCACCATTCGCGCATCTGCCAGAAAGGCCCGTTGAACGTGAGGTGCACGACAGCGTCCTCGCGGTCGCGCCGGCAGCGGGCGGCGAAATCCGCACCAAATCGGCCTGGCGTGTCGAGATTGTAGCGAGTTTTCATCGCCTGCCAGTCGGCTTCATCCTGCACGGGAAAACGATGCCATTGCCGCGTGACGAAATCCCGGGCCGACCGGATGTAGGTGTAATCGAACTCATCGGAAATCTCGGTGATCGCGCCCATCCAGTCCTGTACGATGTAGTGGCCGTTCTCGTGCGAAAGCACCTTTTCCTCGAACATCGGCATCATGCTCGTCGTGACGTCCAGCCCGGCGTGCGGCGTCGCCTCGAAATCGACAATGCCAACCTCACGCACCAACTCGGCAAACCAGTCGCGGTCGGCAGCCAGCCCATCGCGATGCCACCGCCGCAACGTACTCTCTCGAGGCCCACCCGGCGAAAAGGGAATTTTATCCGGCTGGCCGAACAACAACGTTTCCATGTATCGTTCTTTGGACGTCATGCGCAAGGTTTCCTTGTATGGTATACAATATCCACTGTATCGGCTCTGTGATCGAAAATGCAACAGAATAGAGTGCGCGCACAAGCCATTCCTTCGCATAAATCGATTAATGTCATAACTACGTGTATCTGCCTTCCGTTATGACAAAATCCGTTCCATCCGCGAACACGCACAAACTTCGTCCTTCCGTAAGGCCCCCACCGCATAATGTCACATAACATGCATTATGGGACCTTTGATATGGGGAGATGTTGGCAATGCGGCTATGAGAGAATTTGGCATGGATGGGCTGACGTAGACCGCCAGGGACGGTTCGTTGAAACTGTCTCTGGAGGTGTGCCATGTCTGTGCCAGTTTGTGCCTGCGTGGCTATATGGTCCCGTGTCTCATCCCCGCTCCAACTGCACCCAGTGGATCGCGTGTTGGAGCAGTTCGCTGGCATTGGCGAATTTGAGTTTTTTCTTGATGCGTTCGCGGTGGGATTCGATGGTTTTGGGACTCAGGTGCAGCGTGTCGGCGATGTTGCGGGTGCCGTGACCCTGGCCGATCATTTCGAACACCTGCAACTCGCGGTCGCTGAGGCACTCCACGCTCACACCGCCGATGCCCTGGCGATTGTCCACCAGTTTACACAACATCTTGCTGGACATCCGCTCGCTGAGGTACACCTCGCCCGTGAGAATTCTCCGGATGGCCGTGATGACCTTTTCGCCGGCTTCGTCCTTCGTGACGTACCCGCGTGCCCCGGCCCGAAGCACGCGCTCGGCGTAGAATGACTCGTCGTGCATCGACAATACCAGCACCAGCATCTCCGGCCAGCGGATGCGGATGTCCTTGACCAACTCGATGCCGCTGGAGTCGCGCAGCGAAATGTCCACCACGGCCACGTCGGGCCGGGTCTCCTCCAGCACCTTCAGGGCGTCGGCGGTACACTCGGCCTCGCCGACGAACGCCATGTCGTTCTCGTGCTCCATGAGCAGAGACAACCCCTGCCGCACGACCGGATGATCGTCCACGATCACGACACGAATGTTTTTTGCGTCCGGTTTCATCTTCGTTTCTATGGCCATCGTTCCCCCCTCGAAAAGGCTGTTAGACTGTTAGACTGTTAGGGAGAGGCTTATGAATCATTAGGCTAAAGGCTTCATCAGCCAGCGCCTAACAGTCTAATAGCCTAATAGTCTAACAGCCTTTTCTATTCTTGCGCCCAGCAGGGAGTTCTGCAAGCGGCGTTTGGGCACTATTGCATTTTCCCACGCCGGCACACGGGTCGAAACGTGGGTGTATTCAGGTTTCTATCGTTGCAACAACAAGGTCTTCACCTCAAAGGGACGCCACGTGAGCGTCGTTCGGCCTCGCGTGAGCGCGACGGATTTCTTCAGCGGGTTTTCGAGGAAGTTGACCTCGACGGCCTGTTTGACGCCGCCGCCGACGGTGAGCGTGCCGGTTGTTTTTCGGCCATTGGTTTCGACCAGGCGGACCAGCCAGCCGTTGCTGTGTTCGGCGCGGCGGAGCGAGTGGATCACCACGCCCTCGGCGGCCAGCGCCACCGACAGCGCCGCCTCGGTCGCGGGTTTGCCGGCGGCCGAGAGCATCGGACGATTGAACGCCATGCCCGCCTTGACGAGTTGTTCGTTGGTGACGCCCTCGTGCGGCACGACGGCCAGGCGGACGCGATGCACGCCGTTGTCCGGCTCGCCGTCGGGGCTGTACGGGTTCCGCACGAGCGTCACGCGGGCGCGGCCGCCGAGCACGTCCACGCCGTATCGGCCGTCGTTGAAGAGCGTGTATCCGCCCGCCGGGCCGCTGATGTCCACGAATTTCTGCGTCGGCTGTTCGATGCCGTCGCAGGGCCTTTGGGCCACAACAAACGGTCCCTCGAATCGCGCCTTCGGCTCGACCACGGTGCCGTTAAACGAAAGCTTCAACTGCGGCACGCCGACGTCGGGAGTGCCCCGCTCACGCCAGTCGACCGTCGTGTCCAGGTCCACGCGGGCCAACTCGTTGTAAATCACCACGTCCTGCCGGATGCTCGACTGGCGGAAACTGTGCTCGACGCGCAGGCGGGCGAACACGGGGCCGGCCTCGATCACGCTGACCTTCGCCCCGGCGACGAGATGCTCCTCGCGCGTGTGCGAATTGATCAGCCAGGCGGACATGATGTTCGGCTGCTCGTCGATGACCGTGAACAGATTCATCGCCAGGTCCTGCCGGACGGTGTAGACGTGCTCCAAATCGCGAGGCACGCCGTAAGGCACCAGTTGCTTTTGATTCGCCTTGACGAGGAACGACGCGATTGTGCCGTTGAGTTTGGAGACCTGCAAATTGGCCGATTGTGTGTCGATCACGAACGTCTGATTGAACGCGTTCTCCGTGACGGCAACGTCGGCGAGGATGGCCGATTTCGGCGTTTTTGTGGCGATGGCGTACGTTTTTGCGCCAAACGCGGGCACGTCGCGGGCGATGAAGACGTAACCGTCGTCGAGCTTCTGCGCGGGCGTGAAGACGCCCTTGTCGTCGATCACGCCAACTGTGCCTGCGGGCAGTTTCGCGCACACCGGCTCGGTGCGGGTAAAGCCCAGCGCGTTGACCAGCGTGACCTGCCCGCCTTTGGCGCCGCTTTTGGCGGGCTTGACCAACACGGCCATTGCCTTCCGTGTGACGTCGTTCGCCGCCGCGATGGCGTCCTCCGCGCGTTCATGCGCGTCGACGTACGAATCGTGAATGGCCGCTCCGTCCATGATGTCGTGGAAATGATTGAACAGCATCTTCTGCCACGCCTCGCGAAGCGTCGCCCTGCCGTCAAGGCCCGCCAGCGCGCCGAGCGCCTCCGCCGTCAGCAGGGCCGTCTCGCAGCGGCGATTGTAGGACTTGATCGACGCGTGCGTGGTGAAACAGCCGGGGAACAGCGTCTGCGTCTCGCCGCGCGACGACGGCAGATTTTTCATCTCGCCCGCCGCCGCGTCGATGAACTGCTTCATCGTCGCGTGACGGATTGTCGGCATCAGCGGGTGATCCAGCACGCTTTCCAACTGCCGATAGCACCATCGCGGCAACCCGCCGCCGTGATCGCCAAGGCCCCAGATGAACAGGCCGTGCTTCCAGCCGCGCTCCCACGACACCAACGCCTTGTGATGCAGCATGTGCGGCAGCGCCCACGCGCCGTACGACTGCGATGCCGCCAGCACACGCGTGCCGTCGACGCCCTGCCACGACCGCACCGGCTGCCATTCGCCAGGCCGCTGGCCCCGCCAGTGGAAATACCGTTTCATCTCGCCAAGAGCGGCCAATTGCGGCATGTTGCCGGGATGCCCGAACGTGTCCGGCGCCCAGAAAATCTCCGCCCGTTTGCCGAGATTGGCCGCGCACCAGTCGCCCGCGTAGAGCATGTGCCTGGCGAGGTCCTCGCCGTCGGCCATGTTCAAGTCGCCCTCGACCCACGTGCCGGCGACCACCTCCCACCGCCCTTCCGCGATGCGCTGCTTGACCTTCGCGAAGAGGTCGGGATCCATCTCCTGAATCACCTGGTACGTGGGCACCTGGCTGTGCGTGAAGCACAGGCCGGGGATGTCGTCCATCATCGCCAGCACGCTGTGGAAGTCGCGCCGGATGCAATTGACCGTGTCCGGCCAGGTCCACATCCAGTCCATGTCGATGTGCGTGTGCCCGACGAGACTCACGATGAGCGGCTTGATTTTTTTCGACAGCCAGTCCGCCGCCTTCGTCATGCGGGCCAGGCTCGCCAGCACGGCGGGCCAATCCTGCCGCTCGACGGCGGTCAGGTCGACCATCGCGGCCAGCTTCTCCAACTTGCGTCGCTCGGCCGGGTCCGTGACGATTTTGTCGCCAATGTTCAGCGCCTGCAACGCCACGCCGATGGGCGTCATGACGTCGATGGCCTTGGCGAACTTGAGGTCCATGAACAGGCCGCTGAAACCCGTCGGCAGGTCGGTCGGTTCCAGGCAGAGCACGAGGCGGTGCGTTTTGCCGGGCGTGATTTTCACGGGAAACGGATCCGCCAGCGGGCCTGTGGCGTGCCATGCGTGCGTCTCGCGATACAATTCCTGCCCGTCCAGCCACAGCGTGAACGGCATCCAGCCGTTGATGAGCAACATGCCTTCGCTGTCGGTCAAATCAATGCCCATGTGGCTGGCGGGCATGGTGATGTCGGCGTAGACGTAATTTTTCTCGTATCGCCGCAGCGGGCCTGGATTGGACGGGCTGGGGTAAAAACTGTTGCCGTTGAACGTGCTGCCGCTCCAGACCGGCCAGGCGGGATTGATCGCCGCGTTGACGGGATCCGCCGGGGTGGCCGGGGGTACGCGCCAATCCTGAATCGCCATGCCCGCCAACAACGCGTTCACCGCCGCGTCCAACTTGCCGATGACCTGCCGAAACTCCATGATCGTGCCTTTCCACAAAACCACGTCGCCGTGAATGCCTATAACAACGAGCCTTTTCGCACCCGAAGCAACAGGGTAACGAAAAGGCTCGTTGTTATCAACGGCATGATTTGCAGATTACCGCCGCTTCCGCCGCAGCAGCGCCAGGCCGCCCAGGGCCAGCAGGCTCATCGTCGCCGGCTCGGGGATCGGTGCGAACGTGGCGTTGACCACGAAGCCGTCTCGGGTCGCCGTGCCCGTGTCGAACAGTATCGCGGGGTAATTGCGCATGGTATTGATATTGGAATTGGAGAACAGCGTATAGGTAATCGTTATGGACGGGGCGTTGACGTCGATCACGTCCTCATACCAGTATCTCGTGTCCCCCCCGTTCCACGGGACGGAAAAGAAGACGAATTCGACAGGCTCCCCGTCGCCAATGACATAGGAACCCGCGACGGTGGCGTTGATATCGTTATGATAATAAACGCAGGTGATGGGTTGTATCGTCGCGATGTTCATCGTGGGATCGCCAGAGGTGAACGTATACGAGACCGTCAACGGCTGGCCGGGAGTCAACCCCGTGGTATATCCCTGAAACGTACGACTGCCCGCGTTCACCACACGCCAGGAGTCCTCATTGCTGCACACGGCATGGGGATCCGCCGCGTTGGCCACGTACGGATTGTACGTATACTGGGCCTTCAAATTCGCGTCAGGATTCAACACCACCGCCGCGCCAGCGGAACCGACGACCGCAACACCAAGTACAAGAACACCGACAGCCACAAGATATCTGCTCATAGAACGCCACTCCTCCACTAGTCACTCCTGCGAGAAAATACACTTCACCCGCTAATCCTTTTTCGCCTCCGTACCCTACAGCTCCCTCCATGCTTGCGATGTGATCTACAGGGGCAGTTCTACCACAGTTTTGCCATGCTGCCAATAAGAAAAATTTATGAATTGCGATAATTATTTTAATTATCGCAAACGCGTTGGAGTTCGAGAAATCCTCGTCACAGGCTCGCCTTTTTCGATGTTAGGGTGTTGTGAGCGACAAAACGTTTTTTCGCACACAACGTTCTACGCGGTGCAGCAGGATATCTGGTCGGGGTTCTGGTGCAGGCCGTGGACCAACGCGCCGCACATGGCCCCCATGGAACGCTCGCGACACCGCCAGAAAAGAAAGTTACTACTTTTACCACAGAGACTCGTCCCGTTTTATTTCCGCCGACGCAGCAGCGACAGGCCGCCCAGGGCCAGCAGGCTCATTGTCGCCGGCTCGGGAATCACGTTGAAATTAAGGCCATGACCTGGCTGACCGTCTGCTCGAGGACGGGATGGTTACCATTCAACATGTGCATACCAACCCGGCGTCAGCCGAAACAAGCCGTCGAAATGATCCGTCGCTGTTTCATCGGGTTCCGCCGTCGCCGTGAATACAATCCGACATAATACCGTAAGAATATCATCACCCCGCAAAATCTGTTAAGCGTATTTTCGGCATGCCCAGGGAAAACACATGCACATGGGAGCGGTGCCGCTTTTCTTCTTTTGCCGCTTGTGATACACTCCGCACCATAGTCCGACGCCAGAAACCGTCCATTCACAAGGGAACTGAACTTATGACGGCGTTTACCGCCATGCGCCAGGCCGTTGAAAAAAAGACGATCATTCCGGCATTCAATATTCCGTATCTGCCCATGGTCGGGCCGGTCGTTCAGGCGGTCCGGGACGAAAACAGCGTGGCCATGATTCAGGTGGCCCGGCTGGAATGGGTGAAGTTTCGCTCCCAAAGCCTCGAAGCCGTGGCCGAGGAATTCTTCAAACACCATTCTCCGCCGCACACGCTATTGCACCTCGATCACGTCCCCGCCGTCGACGAAGACGGGCTGCACGTGGACTATATGCCCATCATCCGGCGGGCGCTGGCGGCTGGGTATCAGTCGGTCATGGTCGACGCGTCGCGGCTGTCGTTGGACGAGAACATCGCCGCAACCCAACGTGTCGCCGAGGCGGCCCATGCCGCGGGAGTCGCCGTGGAGGCCGAACTCGGCGCCGTCGTGGGACATGAAGCCGGCGGCCTGGGCATGAGCTATGACGAACTGTTCCTCTCCAAAAAAGGATTCACGCATCCCGACGAAGCCCGCCGGTTTGCCGCGGAGTCCGGCTGCGACTGGCTGAGCATCGCCGCCGGCAGCATCCACGGCGCGATCGCCGAAAATATCCGCAAACAAAAAAAGCCCCAGGCCCGGCTGGATCTGGACCATATCGCCGCCCTGTTTCACGCGACCGGCCACATGCCGCTGGTCCTGCACGGCGGAACGGGCATCGAGCGATCCTATATTCTCGGGGCCGTAAAAAACGGCGTGGCCAAAATTAATGTAGCCACCGACATCCGCCAACCCTATGAAGCGGCCATGGAGACGCGTCCCGGCGATACCGAGCATGCGTGCGAACAGGTGTATCAACGCACCCGAAGCGTCCTGCGCGACGTTTTACGCGTCTCCGGAAGCCGGGATATTCTCTTCAAAACAACAGAATCATAACGTTCAAAAAGGAAGGGTATATGAAATCCACAAAACAAAGAACAACCTTTGCCTTATGTTTTGGCAATCGTGGTTTTATGCCTGGTGAGTTGATTCTCTCCGCCCGCCAGGACATGATCAAGGCCGTCACCGATCAGGGGTACGACTATATTATTATGGATGAAGCCGCCACCCGATTCGGCGCGGTGGAGACCCGCGACGAAGGGCGGCTGTACGCGCAATGGCTGCGCGAACATCAGGGGCAATACGACGGCGTCATTTTTTCCATGCCGATTTTCGTGGATGAAAACGGCGCGGTCGAGGCGTTGAAGGATGCGAATGTTCCGATCCTGATGCAGGCGTACCCGGACGACATCGGGAAAATGGATTTCAAAAATCGCCGCGACGCGTATTGCGGCAAATTCAGCGTGACGGATGTTTTTACGCAATACAACGTGCCGTTTACCGTGATGAAGCCGCACGTGGCGCATCCGTCGAGTTCCGCGTTCGTCCAAAATATACATGATTTCGCCGCCGTCTGCCGTGTGGTCGGAGGAATGAAACGGTTCACCATCGGCGCAATCGGTGCGCGAACCACCGCATTCAAAACCGTGCGTTTCGACGAACTGGCCCTGCAAAAACTTGGAATCACCGTCGAGAGTTTCGATCTGTCCGAGTTAATATATAAAGTACAGAATCTGCCCGACGATAATCCGAATGTACAACAGGCGGCCAGACGGTTGAACGCATATACAGATTGTTCCAACGTGCCGGCCTGCAACCTGAACACGCTGGCCAAAATACGCGTTGTGATTGACGATTATATACAAACCTACCATCTGGATGCCGTCACGCTGCGATGCTGGAACGAACTGGAGACGATCCTCCGGGTCTGCCCTTGCGTTCTGCTGAGTGAACTGAACGATTCCGGCATCGTCGCCTCCTGCGAGATTGATTTGTGTTCGGCGATTGTCATGCGCGCGATGCACCTGGCGTCCGGGGCGCCCACGGCCGTTCTGGACTGGAACAATAACTACGGCGCCCATGAAAATAAGGTCATACTATTCCATTGTGGCCCGGTCGCGCAGCAACTGATGACGTCGCGGGGCATCGTCACCGAACATAAGATGTTCGCGAAGAACGATCCCGGTTCGGGCTGGGGCAGCAACGAGGGACGGATTGCCGATTTCGACATGACCTATTCCAATTGTCAGACGAAGGACGGAAAACTTATTGTATATGTCGGCGAAGGCCGTATGACCGCCGATCCGATTGAACCGGAGTTTTTCGGCTGCGCCGGCGTGGCAGAGATCGCGGATTTGGAAACGAAATTGCTGAAATTGGCGAGGGGCGGTTTTAAGCACCATACCGCGATTGGTGTTGGACACATGAAATCCGTGTTGGCGGAGGCGTTCGGAACATATCTCGGGTATGACATTACGGAGATTGATTGACATGGCCATCGGCGGACTGGACATCGGCAGTTCCGGCGCAAAGATCACCGTCGTCAGTCGCGATGGCGCCACGTTGCACACCGGCTATAGAACGTATTCCGCGTCGCAACATATAGAAACGCACGAGATCGACGCCGCCTCGCTATGGCAGGCCGTCCAACAACTGTTGTGCGAGGCGGCGAAACAGGTCCCGGACATGATCGGCCTGGGCATCACGTCATTCGGCGAGAGTTTTGTGTTATGCGGCCAGGACGGCGAACCGCTGCTGCCGGTGATGATGTACACGGACCCGCGAGGTTCCGAACAGTCGCATCAGTTGACGGCAACGCTTGGCGCGGAGCGAATCTATGAAATCAGCGGCTGCACGCCGCATCCGATGTATTCGCTGCCGAAGTTCATGTGGATCAAACAACATCAGCCGGTGATTTACGCGAAGGCGAAGTATTGTTTTCTGATCGGCGATTATATTCTATATAAACTGACAGGCCGGCGGTGCATCGACTATTCCCTGGCGGCGCGGACGATGGCGTTGGACATTCGCACGCTCACGTGGAGCGGCGACCTGCTCGACGCAGCCGGCATCGACGCGTCACTATTCTCCGAACTGGTGCCGTCCGGCGCCGAGGCCGGCACGATTGATCCGTCGCTGGCCGCGGAACTCGGGCTGCCAAAACACCTGCGAATCGTTCTCTGTGGACACGATCAGGTTGCCGCCGCGGTCGGTTCGAATTGTATGACACCCGGCAGTTCCGCCAACGGCGCCGGCACGGTGGAATGCGTCACGCCCATTTTCCAGGGCGTGCCGACAAACCCGGCCATGCGGCGGGGACACTATTCCATCGTCCCCTTTGTAAAACCAGGGTTATATTGTACCTATTCATTTTCATTCACGGCCGGCTCGTTGATGCGATGGGTTTTGTCGCACCTGGCGAAGCAAGAAGCCCAGCAGGCGGCCGCCCGGGGAATCTCCGTTTTCGAACAACTGGAATCGGAGGCGAACGATGAGCCGTCGGGCATTCTGTTGTTGCCGCATTTTGCCGGCGCAGCCACGCCGTATATGGACACCGGGTCCAAGGGCGCGATCCTCGGGCTGGAATTAACCCACACTCTGGGCGATCTGTATCGGGCGGCCATGGAAGGCATCGTGTATGAGATGAAGATGAATCTGGACACGTTGGCCGAGGGCGGCGTGCGGGTGGTCTCCCTGAACGCGTCGGGTGGCGGGGCGAAATCCAGGCGCTGGCTTCAGATGAAAGCCGACATCCTGGGCCTACCCGTCACGAAACTCAGTCTCGACGAAGCCGGCACGGTGGGCGGCATCATGATGACCGGTGCGGCCACGGGACAATACAACAGTTTGGAACATGCCGCCCAAACGCTGGTGCGCCCGCTGGAAACCTATATACCGCGGCCGGCCATGCACGAAAAGTACGCAGTCCATTACCGCCGCTACCGCAACGTCTATAACACGGTTCGCCCACTGTTTACGGAATCCAGGTGGACAAAACGAAAAAAAGGGGTATGATCGTGGTGGAGCGATATGTGTTGTCATTTTCGCGGCAGGCGTGTGCGTGCCCACATTTCAGGTTTATCGGAGCAAAGGATAAGGAGAAAAAGGAACATGGGCAACAAGGCGACAATCGTTTTGGCCGTGGCGGCCTTGGCGCTGGCATGGAGCGTTGGCGCGTCGTCGGCGATGTGGGACAATCTGTCGTTTGACGCCACGCTGTCGTCCAACGACAGCAACGTCGTGGGGAGCGGCTTGGGCGGCACAAACAGCCTGGTCTGGAAGGGCGTCAGCAACGACCGGTGGCATCAGATGGGCGGAGGGAACGCGTGGGTCTGGTCCGAAGAAAAGCCCTGCTGGGTCGTTTTCGATCTCGGTGAAGGCAACGAAACGCAAATCAGCTATGCACGCTGGTACTACCTGAGTTCGGGCGATCATGCATCCGCCGGGACGTTCACGTCGCATCTGGAGTACCTTGGCACCGACGGCCTGTGGCATGTCATCGACGGCACCGAACGCTCGGTGGCTCACGACAGTTGCTACGATCAGATTTCCTTCGCCACGGTGACGACCAGCGCGTTGAAATGGGTGTTCACCGAGGGCACCACGGGCATGAACTTCCGCACCAGCCGGTTCGAGTTTTACTCGGTCGACCAGTTCGCCGCCAATCTCGCCAACTCGCCCGGCGCGACATTGACCTGGAGCCGGGCCGACGGAACAAACGTCCGGGACATTCCCGAGGTCCACAGCGGGCTTCTCTCCGGCATGACGCGATTTAACTCCAACTACAGCGACCCGCAATACGTGACGCTGACGCTGCCGACCGAAACGGTCATCGACCATCTGCGGCTGATCGCCGAGGATGGCGGCCACAGCATCGGCAAGTTCAGCATCGAATACCTTGACGCGGAAGGCAACTGGGTGCCCGCGACCGGACCGAACGGCGAAAGCTATGCCAATCTCACAGGCCAGCCCAATTTCGCGAATTACGATCTGGCGATTCCCGCCACGACGGGCCTGCGGCTGAACATCGAAACCCCGTCCACACAGGGCCATAACATCCTGCGGCTGTACGAATTCGCCGCCTTCGCCGCCATTCCCGAACCGGCGACGATGAGCCTGCTGGCCCTGGGAGGCCTGGCGATGCTGCGTCGTCGAGGCCGATAAGCAAGAGGCTGACGCGCATAACGTGGCGAGGGCTCTTGCCCGCGCCGCCCGTTCTGTGTGACAGGCGACGTCGGATGAAACAAGACGTTCCGCCGCCGGACAGAAAAAGCCAATGCGACGTTCAATCGAACGCCGCATTGGCTTTTTTGTTACCGTTCGTTTGCGACGAATGTATCTCGGATTGTCGCCCTTCCGATACCAAAATCGTTATCGGCTTCGCCGGCGCAGCAGCGCCAGGCCGCCCAGGGCCAACAGGGTCATCGTCGCCGGTTCGGGAATTTCCGCGACGGTGCCGAACAGCATGATCTCGCTCACGCGGCCGTAATTGTCGGAAGTCGCCGCAGAATCGAAATAGAACCGCCATTCCGTGGCCGTGGCCGCCGCGAAATCGCTCCACACCACTTTGTCCTTGTTGCCGCTGACGGTCAAGGCCGTCTCCCACTTGCCGCTCACGAGATCGCGGTACTGAAGCTCGTACGCGGGCATGTGTTCGCCATCCGCGCCGGACCCGCCGACAAGCATGCAGCCGTCCAACGTGGCGACGAAGCCCTCCGCGAACGTGGCATAGATATAGGGATTCGCGGCCAGGTTGGAGGTGTCGCATTGCACCGTGGTGGCTTCATCGGTGAGGCGACCCACGTTGTTCCACCCAGGTGCCGTAACCGTGGCCTGGGACACCACATTGCTGAAGTTCTGGAACGCCCAGATCTCGCGAAGCCGCGACTTCCCGTCACCGCCGCCTCCCGCATCGTCCAGCACCGTCAGGCGCACACCGGTCGTGCCGAGCGACGGATCGTAGACGTCCAGGCCGAAATCGCTCATCCGAATCCCATTGCCGCTCTTCGCGTAGGATGTACCGGGAACACCGGAATTGAACTCGCTCAGCAGAACCCAATCCTCATTGGTCGCCGGGTCGGGATTCGTCACACCTGGCGCGGCGATCCAGATTTGGTACCAGGCAGCCGTCTGGCCGCCGGGGGCTTGTTCCACGAGAAGGTAGTCGAACACTCTGGCATCATCCGCCCATACCTGGGCAATCCACCCGGTAAAATCAACCTGTGTGTGCGGCTTGCCGTCATTTCCGCCGAAAATGCTCTGTCCCAGACCCGTGGACGGAAAACTCCCGGCATACACCTGCCCGCCGCCGGCCACGTTGGTCGGCGCGCCCGCCAGGGCGGACAACGAAAATATCGCACACACAATTACAACCAGACAACGCTTGAACATACGCACTCTCCTTTGCAAGTATTGGAATGAGGCTACAAAACAACGATACGTTCGGGAAAAATCCTACCGCCGCCGTCGCAGCAGCGACAGACCGCCCAAGGCCAACAGGGTCATCGTCGCCGGTTCGGGAATGGCGGCGAACAGCATGATTTCGCTCACGCGGCCGTAGCCGTCATGGTCGGCTCCGACGAAGTGGAACCGCCACTGATCCGACGTGGCCTGGGCGAACGAACTCCACACGATCTTGTCCGTGTTGTTCCTGACTTCCAGAACCGTCACCCACTCGCCTTCCTCGCCGAGGGTGGAGTCGAAGTAGGCAAGATCGTAGGCGGACATGCATTCCACGTCCGCGCCAGACCCGCCGATCAGGCCACAGCCGTCCAGAGTGACCGCCTCGGCGAACGTGGCGTAGATGAACCGGTTGATCCGATTTTCGGGATCCAGGTTGTCCTTGTTCCCGTCGGCGAACATTCGGCTCGTGGGAATGTCGCACTGCCGCACGAAGGACTCGTCGTTGAGGCGGACGACACCGTCCCATCCCGGTGCCGAGAACGTCGCCTGCGGTGCCACGTTATTGAAGCCCTGGAAGGCCCAGATTTCGCGAATCCTGGCCGCCCCGCCGTTACCGGTGTCGCCCGCATTCAGCAGATTGAACCGCACGCCGACCGTGCCAAGCGTCGGATCGTAAAGGTCGGCGCTGAAATGGTTCATCCAGAGCCCATTACTGACCTGGGATGTGCCGCTGGGAATGAAGGCGTCTTCGGCCCCGAACGTTCCCAGCGTAACCCAGTGGAGATCGTTCGCCGGGTCGAGGTCAAGGTAGCTGATGCCCGGCGCGGCGATCTGGATTTCGTACCAGCCCGCGACGTTCCCTGGGTTTTGCTCCACGAGGAGGAAGTCAAACACCTGGGCATCCTCCCAGATAAGCGTAATCCAGCCCGTGATATCGAGCTGCGTCCGCAGGTCGCCGTCGTTCACTCTGCCGATGTTTCCTTGCGGCGGCACATGCCCGCCCGGAGCCTCATACACCACCATGGCGTCGCGGGCCACGTTGGTCGGAATTGCCGCCAGGGCGGACAACGAAAACATCGCGCACACAAGTACAGCCAGGCAACGTTTGAACATACCGCACTCTCCTTATGTCATGTCGCAGTGGTGTCAGAAACGAATGAATAGGCCAGGAACATCCTACCGCCGCCGGCGCAGCAGCGCCAAGCCGCCCAGGGCCAGCAGGGTCATCGTCGCCGGTTCGGGGATCGGGGCGAACAGCATGATTTCGCTGATGCGGGCCCAGTTGTCGGGATTGGTGCCGCTGCCGGTGGCCTTGATCACTTCAAGGCGCCACTGGTCCGACGTGCCGGCGACGTCGAAATCGCGCCAATCCGTTCGGGCCGTGTTGCCGACGACCGACAAGGCCACCGCCCAGTCTCCATCGTCTCCAAGGGTATAGTCCCAGAACCAGATTTTGTAGTCGATCAAGAGTTCGGCGGCATTGGAGGACCCGCCGACGATGCAACTGGCGTCGAGGGTGACGAGTTCGTCGAACGTGGCGTAGACGTACTGGCGTCCCGTGGCGATCGGGTCGGCTTGGGAATGGACCTGAATTGTCGTGGTCTCGTCATTGAAGCTGGCCCCAGGAGACCAGCCCGGCGCACTGAATGTGGCCAGCGGCGCCACGTTGGTGTAGTTTTCGAAGGCCCAGATTTCGCGCATCCTGCCGTTACCAAGCGTTCCCACATCATCCACGACGAAACGCACGCCGGTGGTGGCCCAGTCGACGTCAAACGCAAAGCTGGGAGCGCTGTTCGCCGCGATGCCCGTGAACGTCGCCACCGTGTACCAGTCGTCGTTCGTCGTCGGGTCGGGATTCGTCACGCCCGCCTTGGCGACCTGGATCGCATACGACGGAACCACATAGCCGGGGCACTGCTCCATGATGACCCGGTCGAGCGTCCTGGCCTCGTCCCAGATAATCGCGACATAGTGGGCAAAGTCGATCTGCGACAGGCTGTTGCCGTCGAAAACGTTTGCGATCCCCTGTGGCGGTATCGACCCGGCATAGGCCTTGCCTTCGTTGGCCACGTTGGTCGGCAGCCCCGCCAGGGCCGACAGCGAAATCATCGAAAAAACGGCTGTAAGAAGACTGCGTTTGAACATAAAAACTCCCTGTACATAACGAAAATATCGTGTGTTTTTGAAATGTTTACCGCCGCCGTCGCAACAGCGCCAAGCCGCCTAACGCCAGCAGACTCATCGTCACCGGCTCGGGAATGACGCCGAACATCATGATTTCGCTGATGCGGGCCAGGTCGCCGCTATTGTTGCCGATGTCGGTAATATGGAACCGCCAGTACTGTGCCGTCACCGCGTCGAACTCGCACTGAATCATCCAGGCCTCTTCCCCAACGATGTCGGGGTGAACGACGCCGCCCGTGTTGTTCGTGACCGCGCCGCCCAGAACGGGAACGTACGCGTCCAGTTCCTCATCCCAGTACTCCAGCGCGATACCGCCCAAAACTTCGTACAGGGCACGCCCGCCGCCGCAAGCGACCATGAATGCGTCAATGGTGACCGCCGTGTCATACTTCGCGTAAATGTACGGAGAACCACTCATCATGTTGGCATACACCTGCCCCGTCATGGTCTCGTCGTTCAGCCAGGAGGCGGGGTTGGCCCAATTCCACTCGTCGCCCTCTTTATTCACGGAAAAAGTAGCCTGCGGCGCGATGTTGTTGTAGTTCGTCCACGCCCAGATTCCGCTGATACGGGCGTTGCCGAGGTCGCCGGCGGGGTTTTGCCCGTCCAGCACCAGCAGACGCACGCCGCTGGTCGTGATATTGTCGAACTTGACGCAGAAATCCCTCGCGAAATCTGTGTGGTCGTACACGGTCGAGTAGTGGTAGTCCACCCAGTCGTTGTCATCGGCGGGGTTCGCCGCGCGGCCAAGATTGGCCACCGGAACCTGAATCACATACGACGCGATCACGTACTCTTTCGTGATGTCAATGATCAGCCTGTCGATGGTGTATTCCTGATCCCAGACCACCGCCGCCCACGCGCCACAATCGACCTGCGACGAGACACCGTTGGTCAACCAGGCCCCATGCCCGCCGGCGGTGACACCATGCCCCCTCGCCAGATCCGTCGGTAAACCGGCGGCCGCGGCGGACAACGAAATCAACGCGCCAACAAGCGCCCCAAGACAATACTTGCCCATGGCAACTCCTTTGCGTAATGAAATGACAATTACACACCACCGCCGCCGGCCACACCGGGGGCAGTGCCTCCAGTGTACCACCGAATGCCCCTTCGTCAAGCCGCCTGACAAATAAAAACAGGCAATAAAAAAAGCCCAGCCGGCCCGTGGTGACGCCTCTTCATACACTCACCACGGGCCGACCGGGCACACTGACCCCAAGGGGATTCGAACCCCTCGCAAAGTTTTGTGGAATTCGCGGTTATATTCTCGTCGTTGATCGGCATGGAAGCCTCCTGTTTGTTGGGGCGTCCCTGCCTGGTTGATTGACTCTCGGCACAAAAATGCCGCGCGGTGTTCGCGCACCTCGCGGCGGGTGCCACCAGTGGATTC